>Ga0193953_1000931_pt1 | contig 14483 bp, 18 predicted proteins | sample BB_4_MG_FD_140325 | JGI IMG/M metagenome (GOLD analysis project Ga0193953, IMG submission 140325) | Microbial mat bacterial communities from the Broadkill River, Lewes, Delaware, United States - BB_4_MG | ecosystem: Environmental > Aquatic > Freshwater > River > Microbial mats | place: USA... | reverse complement strand
TTATATAGTATATTATATATTGAAGTTAATTAATGAAAATTGTACTTCAGCTTCCAGAAGCTTTATGATTATTAAATGGAGCGGGTGAAGGGATTCGAACCCTCGACAGCCTGCTTGGAAGGCAGGAACTCTAGCCACTGAGTTACACCCGCATTAAATCATAAAAGTGGTGGTGGGAAGAGGAGTCGAACCTCTGAACCCATAGGGAGCAGATTTACAGTCTGCCGTCGTTGGCCACTTGACTATCCCACCATCTCAAATCTGGTCTAACACTGTTTCTAATATTTCTATTTCAATGGTGCTGCCACGAGGATTTGAACCCCGGGCCTGCTGATTACAAATCAGCTGCTCTAGCCAACTGAGCTATGGCAGCAACGAAATTGAGCCAGAATTATAGACAAAAATATTTTCTATGTCAAGAGTTTTTCACTAAAATTTTATAAAATCTTCATCTTTTAGTATTATAGGGCTATATTTAGTACCTAAACCCTCGATTTCTTCAACTATTTTATTTAAAAATGCTGGTTTTATGTGATTTATATATATATTTATATCATCTCTTTTTAATTCATTCATAGATTCGAATAACAATTTTGGAGTTAAATGTTTAGAGCTTATTGCAAGATGTTCCATTGATGATGGAAAAGAACATTCAAATACAACTGATTTAATATCTTCTCTTGAGTTTATGATCTCATATATATTTGTCATATCAAAAGTGTCAGCTGTGATTAAAACACTTCTATCTTCTTTTGTAAAGATATATCCACAAGATTCTACAGTATGATCTGTTTTAAATGCTTCTATATATTCATCTTCTGCAATTTTATATTTTTTATTTAGTTCTATCTCTTTGTATTTTACGACTAGTTGTTCTGATGCACTTAAATGTATCTTTGAAAAATCAGGCCATACATAATCATTTAAAAAATGTTCTTTTATAGTTCTAAGAGTTTTAGGTAGTCCTATAATGTTTAGTGTTTTGGTTCTTTGTGAAAAGTAATTATCTAAAATGTAAGCAATATCGCTTATATGATCTAGATGTGAATGTGTTATCCAGATATTTTCTACATCTACACTGTCTTCTTTAAGTGGACGTAGAAGATTACCTGCATCTATAACGTTTGATCTATTCAAATAAAAAGAACTCGTTCCAAAACCTGGTGCTTTAGTTCCATATGCTCCTAATATCTGTATACTTTTAGAATTATCTTTTATTTTTTTTTCATTTTCTATATAGGTATCTTTAAATTTTTCTCTAACACTTAATAATTTATCTATATTGTCAAAAAAAAGTTCAACAAGTTTTGGATCAAAGTGCTTTGCACTCTCATCACGAAATAGTTGAAATATTTTTTCATCTTTCCATGCTTTTTTATAAACCCTATCTGATCCTAATGCATCAAATACATCAGCAATTGCTGTAATCCTTCCATATATATGGATATTTTCGCCATGAAGTCCTCTAGGATAACCTGTTCCATCCCACTTTTCATGATGTTCGTGTGCTACGATTGATGCAGCTTTTAAAAGTGGTCGATCGGAGTTTTTAACCATGCTATACCCAAGTTCTGCATGGGTATCCATAATTTTTCTCTCCTCTGCATCAAAACGACCAGGTTTATTTAAAATAGAATCAGGTATAGCTATTTTACCTATATCATGCATAGGTGATGCTTGTTTTAAAAGTTCAGCTTCATTTTCATCTAAACCATATTCAAGAGCTAAAATTCTTGAGTACTCTGCAACACGTTTTACATGGTTTCCTGTTTCTTTACTTCTACTTTCACCAATAGCCCCCATAGTAAACACAACTTCACGCTGTGTATCTTCTATCTCTTTTGCTAATTTTGCAGCAGCTAAAGTTTCTGCTGCATATGTTGAAGCTAAGGTAAGTCTTTCTAAATCTCTATTATCAAAAACACCTTCTATGTTTTTACTATTTACAACTTGAAGTGCCCCAATTATCTGATCCTCTGAATCAAACATAGGTATAACCATCATACTTTTTGTTCTATACCCTGTTTCTTTATCTATATATGCATTAAATCTATTATCATCATATGCATCATCAAGTAAAACTTTTTGACCACTTAGAACACAACTTCCAACAATTCCTGAACCGATTGGCATCTCTATAGAATTTATTCCATGAGCTACCTTAGTCCAAATAGTTTTTCCATCATCACCTACAACCCATACACTACATCTATCTGCTGAAGTTAAGTCTCGCCCCATATCCGCTAAAATAAAAATTACGTCATCATAATTACGTAAAGAAGCTAGTTTAGTTATGTAATTAAATATTAATTCTAAAATCTCTTTTGCATCTAATGATTTAGTGTAGTTCATTAGTCATGTCCTATTTTGTACTAATTTTGTTATTTAAGTATAGTATTATCGTTGTTTTTGCAAATAGATAAAGCTCATCTATCTAGTGAAAATAAAAATTAAAGTTAAAATCATAACTTTAATACTATACTCCTAATACTAATTTAGTGCATTATATCATTTAAAACTATTTAGATATATAAATAAACATAAAAAGGCTATATATGTTAAAAATACTATTTTCCCCATCTGAAGGGAAAAAAAGTGGTGGAATAAATTCTAGCTCTGAACTTCTAGGGGCCGTTGAAGCAAGAAATGAAATACTTAAAACATATAATTTTATTGTGAAATCAAAAGATGAGGAAGCTATAAAACATCTTTTTGGATTTAAAAAATTTTCAGACTGTAATCCATATATGGTAGATCTTTTTAACTCTGAAATGATGGAAGCTGTAGAGCGTTACCAAGGTGTAGCGTATGATTATTTAGAGTATGAGAAACTATCTAGCGATGCACAACGGTATGTCAAGAAAAACACTATAATATTTTCAAACCTTTATGGTCCTATTTACGCGGGTGATATGATCGCAAACTATAAAGTAAAGCAAGGAAATAAAATAGGAGATATTGAACCAGATAAATTTTACAAAGATAGATTTTCATATCAGTTAGACCTCTTACTTTCTAACGATGATATACTTGATCTTAGAGCAGGTTACTATGATAAGTTTTATAAACCAAATAAACAATATACTACACTTAAGTTTTTGAAAGGTGGCAAAGTAGTTAGCCACTGGGCAAAAGCATATAGAGGTTTAGTACTTAAAGCTGTTGCAAATGCAGATATAAAAGATATTTCTGATTTTAAAAAGCTTGAAATTGAAGGTCTTAATATACATGAAATCAAGACAATTAAAAATAAAACTGAGATAGTATATAATATCACTATATAAAAAATAGGAAAAGTATGTATCGCTATAGAGTTAAATTTTCTTTACTGTTTTTAATGGCACTACTTATAAATGGATGTGCTCAAAAAGTGCAGATCAAAGCTTTAACTCCCGCAGCAGTATCAGAGATGTCACATAATAAAAAAGTTGCCGTTAGTAGTTTTAAAAGTGACATTGTTGGGTTATCTGGTAAAATAGAGTCAAATATAGCTTCACATAAATTAAATGGAAAAAAATATTTCACAGTAGTTAGCAGAAGAGATATTGACAAAGTCCTAAAAGAGCAAAAGCTTCAATCATCAGAGTTTATAGATGAAAAAACTACTACAAGAGTTGGTAAAATGATAGGGGCTGAAGCTATTATAAATGGTGAGGTTACAACAGCTAGAGGTATAAGTGACGCATATACTCAGCGTAGAAAACATTGCATTAAATATGATAAAGAGAAAAAAAAATGTGTTAAATATAGATATTACTCAATTAGATGTAATACAACTAATGCAACAGTATCAGCAAATATAAATATAGTAAGTGTAGAGAGTAGCTCCATTATACATGGTGAATCATATACAAAAAGTTATGAAGCAGACTCATGCCAAACATATAGACGTATACTTAGTCCTAGTGAAGCATTACAACGTTTAAGTCAAAGTATTGCTTATGACTTTGTCTCAAAACTAACACCAAAGTACATATACTTTAGCGTATCACTTTTAGATGATATAGAATTTGATACAACCAGTAAACAAGATAAAAAACTACAAAATGCTCTTAAATATATTGAAGCAAACAGAATAGATAAAGCAGAACAAATTTTAACTGAACTATTGGATGAATTTGATGGAAGAAGTTATGTTATAGCATACGATCTAGGTGTAGTTAAAGAAGCGAGTGGTAAATTTGATGAGGCTAAAAACTTATACTATTTAGCAGACGATATAAGTAATGAGCCAATAGAAGAGTTAAATGAAGCTATAGTTAGAATAGATGATCTGATCTCTAAAAGAGAAGAAGCTGTAAGGCAAATAGATGCAAACTAAAATACTTCAACTTTGTATATCCTTTTTTTTAGTAGCTTTATTTAGCAGTTGTAGTTCATCTAAACCTCAACCTCCAAAAAAAATACAGATCCCATCTTGGGTAAAACTACAGCCCAACGACACGCAAGAATATACATATGGAGTAGGGATTGGAAAAAACCGTGGAGAAGCACTACAACTAGCACTAAGTGATGTAGTTTCAAAACTTGGTATAAAAGTTGAGTCAAGTTTTACCCATAAAGAGATAGTTGATGGGTACTACTCAAGAAGTGTAAGTACAAGTGATATAAAATCAGATATAGCTAAGATCAGAGTAACAAACTATAGTGTTGAAAACACCCTTAGGATATCTTATCGTGAATATGCATTACTGTTAAAAGTAGACAATAAAAAGTTTTTTAGTTCTCTAAAAGCTGATATAGAAAGAACTAAAGAAGATATTATCTCAAAACTTGAAAAGTCAAATTCTAAAGATCCTATTAGTAGGTATAATATAAAAAAAGAACTAGGGTATGAGTGCGATAAGCTCCTATCTAATGTACTTGTAGCATATGAGTTAAATAATAGTTTTGACAAAAATAAATATTTCAATTTTGTATCAAATGTTAAAGATGAGTTTTACAGTGAAGCCAAAAGCTTAAGATTTTTTGTATACGGTGATAAAAACTCTAAAAATTTTGTGAAAGTGATTCAAGAGCAACTTATAGAAAATGGTTTTAATGTTGTAAACATAAATAATAAAAATATTATAAATATAAAACTGAACTCTGTGGATAATATAAATAATAAAGAAAAAGTAATAACTATAAAAATAGGTATAAAGGTTACAAGTGGACTAAAAACTATTGGCTCAAAGTTTTTTGTTTTAAAAGAAAGATTTAAAAGTTCAAAAGATAGGGTTTATGATACAGCTTCTATCCATTTTGAACAAGACATCAAAAAAGACGGTATAGATAAAATTTTAGGTATAGGGACAAAATAATTGCAAGATTCACAAGAATATAAAAATAAAAAAAAGTTTTTTGATAGTGTTATAACACTTTATGGAAGAAATGTAGTAGTAGAAGTTTTAGAAGATATGAATGTAGAGATACATAAACTTCATATGTCTGAATCAAACCAAATAGATGGAACTATAAAAAAGATAAATGCACTAGCTAAAACAAGAAAAGTAGAGGTACTTACACACGATAAAAAGTCACTATCACGCATCTCTAAAAACTCTAAACAGGATCAGGGTGTAGCTATAGATGTAGTAGCAAAAACATATAAAAGTGCAGACGAGATCAAAAATATGAAAAGCTATAAACTCATCGCACTAGATGGAATCCAAAATCCACAAAACTTAGGGATGATTATACGCTCATGTGCAGCAGGTTATGTTGATGGGATCATACTTCCAAAAAAATCAAGTGCAAAGATATCACCACTTGTTATGAAAGCAAGTGCAGGTACACTTTTTAAACTTCCAATCTTTTACTGCAACGCTTTAGAAGATCTCTTTGGTGAACTTGATGCAGATATTTATACTCTAAGCTCACATGCAAAAAACTCTATCTATGATATAAAGTTGATCAATAAAAGCATATTTGTTTTAGGAAATGAAAGCGATGGTGTAAGTCAAGAGGTAAGCAAACTTTGTACAAACAGTATAAGTATACCAATGCAAAGAGGTGTCGAGTCTCTTAATGTAGCAGTAACAGCTTCACTTATAGCATTTATGAGGTAAGTTATGATCAAAACACCGCACCTAAGTGCAGATGGCATTATAAAACTCTATGATAACAACGAAGCGTATAAAGGTTTAATCCTTATCCAAAGACTAAATCCTCCACACGGTTTGGCACTCCCTGGTGGTTTTGTAGATATTGGCGAGAGTGTTGAAAACGCTCTTATTCGTGAGATGAAAGAGGAAGTAAGTCTTAATGTAGAGATTGAGAGTCTTCTTGGTATCTACTCAGATCCTTCTCGTGATCCAAGGTTTCATACAGCTACAGCCGTTTATATATGCAAAGCTTATGGAAGTCCAAAGTCAGGTGATGATGCTAAAGAGGTTTATGTATACAAAGATGAAGATCTTCCATTTGAAAAACTAGTATTTGATCATGAAAAAATTTTAAAAGACTATCTAAAGGTTAAGATATAAGTCTTAACCTTTATTAATAGATCTATTTTTTATTTGGTTTATTATTTTTATCTGGCTTTTTTCCATTATTTGAGCCATTAACTTTTTCACTTTTTGAATCTTCTTCTACTTCATCATAATCATCTTCAATTGAATCATTTTCTATTTCGTTTGATTCAAAAACACTATCTTTAATTTTTTTAGGTTTTTTTCCTTTTATATCTTCTATCTCACTACTATTAAATTTTTTAATTAAACCTTTAGCTTGAAGGTTTAGCATTGTTTGTTCTTCTATAGCAAGAGCCATCTCTTCAGATGTAGCATTCTCATCAAGGTTAGTATTGTTATCAATCTCTGTATATCTCTCTAAGATTGCACTTATAGCAAGTGGAGCTTTAGAATGTTCATTATCTCTTTCAATTAGTTTTTCATATACTGCATTTAAAACAACTATAGAATTTTTAGTAGCTTTTGATGGAGGTAATAATAGGTCATCTGTAGTACAGTTAGTTTCAGAAGCTAACTCTTGTAATCTTTCTTCACGTAGTGTTTCATTTTCATCTGCTATAAATGTAGTTGTAGGAGTAATTACATTACAATAAGATGTCAAGTTAATATCTAAAGGTACATCATTCTCTGTTAAATTTCCATCTCCATCAACATCTATCCAACCACCTTCTGCTTTGATCGGATAAACAGGTTCATTCTCAAATATATATGTATTGTTTGTGTCACTCACTTGTACAGCTACACTTCCATTTGCATCTGTTACATTTGCATCAAGAACTGCACCTCTTTCAACTACAACACTGTAACCACTAACAATTAGGTCATCATTTTGGGTAGCGCCTGTAGTATCACTTGAACCACAACCACTAAATGCTAAAGCAACAACAACTGGTAACGAACATATAAACTTTTTCTTCATCATAATAAATCCTTTATTTAAATAATAGGGTTAAATAGATGATTGTAAAAGGGAGCATTTAATATTGAAGAAATATGCAACCTGGCAATCTTTATCTAGTTAAAGACCCATAGCTTTCCGTCCTTGTTTCACAACAAGTTTGGCTAATGAAAAATTATACAACCTTAAAGCTTCAAAGAATATAAAATGTTTTATACTGTTTAGATATATTCATTATTTTCTTTAGCTTTTTTTGTTTTTGCAAATCCTGCACCTTTTTTTGTTTTTGCTTTAAGCTCCAAAGATTCTATTTCATTTTTATAATCAATTCCATTTTTATGCATTGTAGCAAAACACTTTGCACTAACAGCTATAGCGTTTGGAACTTCACCTTTTTTTTTGTAGGACTGAATATTTTTCTCACTTACTTTAATAAGTTTAGAGAACTTTGGAAGGGTTATTTCTGCATCTAATAAAAGTTTTTTAAAATCTATAAATGTCATTCTTTCTCTTTAATCAATTACTTAATTGTAATCAAATCGTAATAAAATATTACTAAATTAGATAAATAATTGACAAATTGTAGCAAATAAATGTATAATCTCTATAATTTATTACTATTAGTAGTAAATAATACCAGCCAAAAAGGACAATAAATGGCAAAAGTTCTAAAGAAAAAAGCAGCTAAAAAACCAACTGCTAAAAAGACTTTAAAGAAAAAAGTAGTTAAAAAAATCGTAAAAAAAGCTGCTAAAAAAGCTCTTAAGAAGAAAAATGTTAAACCTGTAGCAAAAAAAGCTACTAAAAAAGTTTTAAAGAAAAAACCTGCTACTAAAAAAGTAGCTAAGAAAGCTGCTAAGAAAGCTATTAAAAAAGCTAAATAACTATATTTTTAATAGTAACTTATCTAAAGAAGATGTTGATAAAAATCTTTTAAGGCTACCCAATAAATGGGTAGCTAAAGTGTTGTAATATCTTGGATACGGTTTTTTTGCTTCAAGTGCATGCACTATATTTTTTATAACTACATCACTTTGTTTTGTAAAAATATCTGTATCCTTACTCTCTTTTCTCTCTAACAACTCCAGTTTATAATTGCTTTTCCATAAACTATTATTCATATCGACATTCTTTTTAAACATCTTGGTTGCATTTTTTCTAAAGTCACTTTTAACTGGACCCGTGTTTATAGTACTAATATGTATATTAGTATCCATAAGTTCTAGTCTTAGAGTATCACAAAGTCCTTCTATGGCATATTTAGAAGCATTATAAGCTCCTCGAAATCGAAGTGATATAATCCCTAAAACAGAAGAATGTTGCATAATACGACCATAACCTTGGCTACGCATGATCTTTAAAGCCTGATATGTAAGTTCGTGCAAACCAAAAAAGTTTGTTTCAAACTGCTCTTTAAGAGTTTGAGTAGTTATGTCTTCTAAAGCTCCGGGTTGACCATAACCAGCATTATTAAAAAGTGCGTATAGTTCGCCGTCTTTTTTAATGATCATATCTAAGGTTTGACTGATCTGTTCAGGGTTAGTAACATCGAGCAGGTATGTATCCAAGCCTTCATTGTTTAGTCTCTCTACATCTTCTTTCTTTCTGGCAGTTGCATAAACTTTATAACCTATTTTTTTTAGATAGTGAGCTGTATCATACCCTATTCCACTCGAACATCCGGTTATAAGTATGTTTTTCATCTATGAAGTCATTATCTCATATGGGCGTTTTATCTCACGGATCACTTCATCCACACTCATATTTCTGCTTTTTCTAAGAAACTCTTTACCGTCTAAAAATATTAAAACCGTTGGGATTGTAAAAACTCCAAAATGTGGAGCAATATCTTCGTTTACACTTATATCTACACTCTCAACTTTAAACTCTTTAAAGTTTGATTCGAGTGCTTCAAGCAGCTTTGGCTTTAGTGCGTGACATACGTTGCAAGTGGGTGCGGAAAAGTACACCATTACTGCCAAATTTTCTTTGATTGAATTTTGTATATTTTCTAATGTTTGCATATGAAATTATACTCTTAAAATGTTAAAACTTTTGTATCATCACTCTTTAATGACTCTGTTAACATTTCACCTGTATGAATTGGCTCTATTCCTAGTTCTTCAAGCTCTTTTGTTATTCCATACTCATCAGAACAAACTACACATGTATTAAACTTTACCCCAGTGTCCATAACAGCTTTTACTTGCTCTTGAAGATCTTTATTTTCACAAATCAACTTTGCAGATGGTCCCCAAACCATTATCGTAGCTTCATCCCAATAACCTCTTTCCAACATAACAGATCCGTAAAGTAAGATCAGTCTTTTAGCTACATCGACTTCTCCACTTGACCATACTATAAGAAGTTTATCGTTTTTTTTCATTTGTACTCCAAAAGCTTAAATATAAAATAGTTTTGTTACTATAACGAAAATTAAGTATATTGTGAGAATATAGATGTTAGAAAATGTAAAGATGCCAGAGGGTATAAACAAAGATGTGATGGAGCATCTGATGTATCCTAGAAACTATGGAAAGCTAGAAAATCCAAGCTGTATAGGTATAGCTACAGATGATAAAACGGGTGAATATGTGATCTTTTACACCCTCTTAGAAGATGATACGATCAAGGACGTAAAGTTTGCTACAAACGGCTGTCAAGACACTGTAGTAGTTGGTTCTATGTATACAGATATGATCAAGGGTGAGAGTACTGAGTTTGCGAATAAAGCACTTGGTTTAATAGCGAAAAAACTCGGCTCAGGTATGACTAAAAAACAAGAGATCTGTGCAGAGATGGTACTTAACGGTTTTGTGGCATCTATGATGAACTATGAAAATCTTCAAAACGGTAAAGAGGAAGAGGCACATATTTTAAAAATGGCAGAATCTTGTGAAGTGGAGGAAGATAATGAATAAAATATATCAACAAAAACACGAGCTTTGGCTTCACATACTATTTACTTCTTTTGCAATTAATGATCAGACTATCAAGTCAAAACTTTATGATTTTTCCCAAATAGCATTTCGCCATATGAAATGGCTTGGGAGAGATATTTTAGAGAGTGGAGATGACTATAACTATGATCGCAATATGGTTTTAGAAAAACACTCTAATGTATTTGAGGCATTAAACACACTTAAATCTAAAGTCGAAGATATGCAAAGTGTATATCCAGACACACCTTTTGGAGAGCGTGCAAAAACTGACGATACTTATATTTTAGAATATATAAGTCAAGTTTTAGAAGATGAAAGTAACAACAAAGAGATCACTGCCTTTAATATGAAAAGAGAATGGCCTGAAGCTGAACTAGACAGTACACAAACAGATGCTCTTACTCTGTTTTTATTTGAAGAAACATATAAAGAGTATGAGCTGATCTTAGTCTATGCCTACATGCAAGCACGTACTAAAAATCATCTTCATTTTAATGTATTTCAAGACCTTATAGACGAGTCGCATTTTCATTTAAAATCTTTTGGCGAGATGCTTGCAAAACTTGGGATCTTAGCACTCCCACGTGAACTTCATGAAATGACATATGTTGTAAAAGATCTAGAGAAATTTGTAAAAGATGGAATAGCCGAAGAGGAAGCTGCAAAAGAGATGTGTAAACAGCTAAGTCAAGATATAAATGAACCAAAACTCTCAAGCTTTTTTGATTTTATAAACTATCAAGAGAGTTATCACATAGAGCTTATGAAAAAGCTACTCTAGGAAAACTTTGAGCTCTATAATCTACTCCATCCTTGGTATCTATGTTTTTATACTTATGGGTTATCTATCTAAAGTAAGCTTTAAAGATAAGATAGATGACAAGACCATAACTCTTTTAAATGTATATTTTTTACAAGTCTTTTTAACATTTTGGGGGCTTTTGGTTCGTCCAGTTGATATCACTCTTTTATATGCACCATCTGTTTACTTAGGCATTGTAGCAGTAGTAGTTGTAATATCTGCACTGTTTGCAAAGTTTTTGTTTGAAAATAAAAAAGAGTACTCCATAGCTACAGTTGCTGCGATCATAGGAAATACTGGAAACTTAGGTATCCCACTTAACATAGCTATATTTGGAGAGGAATCTATTCCTTATACAACTGTTGTAAATTTGGTAAATGTTTTTGTTGTTTATACGATCGGGGTGTTTTACTATTCACGTGGAAGCTATGACACTAAGACATCACTTCTAAACATAGTAAAACTTCCTATTTTATGGGCAGCCGCGTTAGCGATCATTTTAAGTGTCAACTACTACAAACCAAGCGAAGCTGTGATGAACACACTTATGATGGGTGCGTATGCATCTATGACTATGCAGTTGTTTTTATTTGGGATCTACCTTTATGGAACCAAGATCAAGCTAATAAGCAAAAGACTAATTATCTGGGTTTTGAGTTTCAAGTTTTTGATCCTGCCTGTAGTTGCATTTATAGCTCTTAGTTTTATAAATCTTGATCCTATGATCAAGGGAATAATTTTTATAGAACTGCTTATGCCACTTGCTGTTGCAAATGTAAACCTTGCTTCGCTTTATGATTGTCAGCCTCGAGTTGTTACAGCTCTTGTTTTTATATCTTCTTTTTTATTTTTAGGGATCATATTTATAGGTGTGGAGGTTTTAAAATGGCTATAAAACTTTTTTTTGCATCATTGGTGTTTTTAATTTTAGGATGCAGTGATAACTACATAAGCCAAGTATATGACAAACGTATTTTAGATAAAGATATAGAATGTATGAGGCTTTTAGTATTTCCACCAAACGAAAAAATAGAAAATACACTTAATGATCTATATAGTTTTGATGAGAGTTGCGAACTTGATTTTGTAGTATCTTATAAAGACTCCATAACCTGCAACTCTAACCAAAATGTAGGTAAAAAAGCTTACGGGATGCCAAGTGCATACCTTAGATATGAGCTCAAAAAAGAAAACAAACTTTACTATAGTTACTATGTTGATTTAGATGAAAGTATAACGCATGAAGATATTAAAGATGGTTTTGATAGAATGCAAGATACATTAAATTTTATGGAGAAAAGTAGATGAAGCAAATTGCCATAATAGGTCCAACAGCATCTGGAAAAAGTGATCTGGCAATAGCTATTGCTAAAAAGATAGATGCGTATATATTATCTATTGACTCTCTTAGTATCTACAAAGAGATAGATATAGTCTCTGCAAAACCAAGCAAAGATGAACTAAGTGAAGTTAAGCATTTTGGTATAGACGAAATATATCCTGATGAACACTTTTCTGTAGATATTTTTATAAAACTTTATAAAGATGTTGTAAGCACTTGCAAAAAAGAAGATAAAAACCTAATAATTGTAGGTGGTACATCTTTTTATCTAAAATCACTCCTTCAAGGCTTGTCTCCACTGCCAAAACTAAGTCCTGAGACCAGCTTACTTGTAGAAAAGAAGATGTCAAATCTTCAAGAAGCATACGAACTTTTAAAACTTCAAGACCACACATACATGAACCAGATATCTCCAAATGACAGGTATCGTATAGAAAAAGCACTGATCATTTATGAAGCTTCAAAAATCATTCCTACCGAATGGTTTAAACAAAACCCGCCACAACCGATAATCAAAGATTTAAAAATATATAACATTGATGTAGAGCGTGATGTTTTAAGAGAACGTATAAAAAAGCGTACAAACAAAATGCTTGAAATGGGTCTAATAGATGAAGTGGCTTATTTGGAACAGAAGTATACAAGATCTCCTAATTCTATGGGAGCTATAGGGATAGTTGAAGTACTAGAATATCTTGATGGAAAAATAGATCAAGATCAGATGTGCGAGCTTATCTCAACTCACACGGCACAACTTGCAAAACGTCAACAAACTTTTAATAAAAACCAGTTTGATGATCTAACTAGTGCACCGCTTGAAGAACTTGAAGAGATCATATTGAAAGAAATTTAGAAATTACTATGTAAACAGCTAACTTTTATCTTTTTTTCTAAAAAGATGATACTGCTCTTTTTGGCAAATGTCTTCTATATAAGACTCTGGACACTTTTTAATACTTGCCCATATTCCAGATGGAAGTCTAACTTCTAACTCCCCTTTTTCTCTAAGTTTTATAATTTTTTTATTACTTAAAACTTTCTGCGCAGGTGAGAAGTCTACTTTTGATAGATCAACATCCTTTCTATAAAAACAAGTCTGTTTTTTAAAGTTACCCCAATTTGGGATTCCATCTTCTGTGTACGCCACTTCATGACCATTTGAAAATTTAACCATAATCACATAGTGAGAATCTTCATAGCACTCAACTATTTTCCCCTTACCGAAGATAAGTCCATAAACTTTATCTCCAACTTTCGCTTTTTTAAAATAACTCATTTTAATATCCATAATTTTTTTGAGATGTTAACTCACCTGTGTTATAGAAATGTTACAAAAAACTATATTGTTAGATCATTATAACAATCAGGTCTTCGATCACGTAAAAGTCCCCAATAGATACGCTGTTTTCTATTTTCTTCAAAATCATATTCAGCGTATATAATCTCCTCTTTATCTCTTGAAGCCTCAGCTATTTTTTCACCAGTATAGTCTGTCATAAAAGATGATCCATAAAATGTAAGTGAACAACTCTCACCCTCTTCTACTCCTATGCGATTTGCTGCAACTACAGGAACTGTATTAGATGCAGCGTGACCCATCTGTACACGTTGCCAGTGATCTTTTGAGTCAACATGGATCTCAGGCTCACTTCCAATAGCAGTAGGATAAAAGATGATCTCAGCACCCTTTAGTGATAATGCACGAGCAGTCTCGCTAAACCACTGATCCCAACAGATCCCAGCACCTATGCGACCATACTTTGTCTGCCAAACTTTAAAACCGCTATCACCTGGTTTAAAGTAAAATTTTTCTTCATATCCTGGACCATCTGGAATATGTGTTTTACGGTAGTTGTCGCCTATTGTTCCATCTGCATCTACTACAACTAAAGAGTTAAAATACTCTAGCTCATCATATGCATTTTTAACTTTTTCAAAATAAGAAACCAATATAACAACATCAAGTTCATCTGCAATATGTGCAAAACGCTCTATCAGTTTATTATTTTGAAGCTCACTTGCCCACTCAAAATATTTCCTGTCC
>Ga0193953_1000928_pt1 | contig 14516 bp, 18 predicted proteins | sample BB_4_MG_FD_140325 | JGI IMG/M metagenome (GOLD analysis project Ga0193953, IMG submission 140325) | Microbial mat bacterial communities from the Broadkill River, Lewes, Delaware, United States - BB_4_MG | ecosystem: Environmental > Aquatic > Freshwater > River > Microbial mats | place: USA... | reverse complement strand
ATATTGTATTTGTATAGCAAATAATTAAAGTTGTTTTCACTCCATAATTTATCGCTATTCGATATGCTAAATATTGGATAATCAACCTGTTTAGATTTGTTAGCCCTTATTTTTGCTATATTAATTAAAAGGCTATCTCCTTTTTCAAGTTTTAATTCGTAATAGAAGGAAATCATAGGATTTCCGCCAACAATTCTAATTGATTTTTCAGTAGGAATAACTCTAGACATTTCGCTTTCTTTTTTTCCTAAGTATAGCATGTCAGGCATATCTTGCATTTCATCTACAAAAAGGTTAGTGACAAATGATTTTATTGTATCATTTACACTAATAAAGACTTCATTTCTTTTCTCAATTTTTTCTTTTTCAACAATTGAAATTTTAGAAATAATTTCTTTCTTTTTTTCTTGACAGCTAAAAAGTGAGAGTAGTAAAAATGTTAGTAAGATGTTTTTCATAGGCTTGCATATAACGGTCTTGTGTATGATTAGTTGCGCGGTTTAAGTACCCAATTTAGCAAATAAATCACAGATAGAAGATCCGCGAGGATTTTCGTAAGTCGGCAGTGACCAGGCAATTAATTATACACGGTTTAAGTGTGTTTGTAAAAGCTCATAGTAATCTTGTAATTAAAGACATAAACAAGGACGTGTATATATGAGGGCTTAATAAGAGCATAATATGACTTTTTCAAAATAAATTATGTTCTTTTTCTAGTGTTTAGTGAGGTCTAACGCTTCGGTGCCTAGTTGCAACAAAACATAGTATCGCAAACAATTTAAGTAATTGTAAAGATCTTTAATCCATCTAGGAAGTTTTTATTTTACCAAGGTTAAATTGAAGAAAAAAATGTTACTTCTGTTTAGAGTGTTGTAATAACAGTTGTGGTTTTTTATAGTAGTCTGATGATTATAGAATTATGTTAGATTTGTAGTTGAGGTTATAGATGGGGTATAAACAATTTGTTTATACCCCATTGTCGGCAAATATTAAAACGAACCTCTGTACTAAATCAAAAAAATGCAGTCAATAAAATATGAACATTGAAAAAATCTTAAATGAGATTGGAGAAATTTATTCACCAATATCCAATGAATGCCAGCAGGAATTTATTGCCAATTCAAAAATTAGCAGGTTTAAAAAAGGGGAAATTGTGGTTCGTGAAGGACAATTTTCTAAAAAAGGATTTCTAATTGTGCAAGGCTGTTCTAGAGCCTATTACCTGAAAGACGGAAAGGACATTTCAGACTGGTTTACTTTTGAAAATCAGATTATGGCTTCTATAGTTAGTTTTTTCAGCAAAGAGCCGAGTCCTCATTATGTTGAGTTTATTGAAGATTCAACAGTTATTGAGTTTACAAAAGACACAGTAGATATACTTACTAATAAATATCACGATTTTGAACGCTTTATAAACAAAGTGGTGACCGAAACTATGTTAGGATTGTGCGAAAGATTGTATACCATTCAATTCAATAAAGCAGAGGAACGCTACAGGCACCTTTTAACCATTTATCCTGACATAACAAACAGAATTCCGCTCACTCATATTGCTTCTTATTTGGGAATTACACTCGAAACTTTGAGTAGAATAAGAAACCCTAAAAACCGAATTTGATTTATATCAAATGATACCGCTTCCATTAGTTTGACATTTGTAATAAACAATTACAAATGGAAGAACAAAATTTACAACTAAAATCAATTTGGGGAAAATGGTGGGAACCTATTCGAAAATGGTTTTATCCTGCTTGGCTTATCTACGAAACCTCCACTCGCTTTTATGACTATTCAGAAGCCACCTATCTTTTTTTTATCTCACAAAATTACTTGGGAGAATTTGGTTCACAAATCTTAGCTGTGATTTGTAGCATTATCACTTTTGCTATTTGTAGCTTCTTTTTGACCGTCCCTACCACTTTCATACTCTATAAATTCTTCAAAATAGAGACTTTATCAGGAACACAATTTGAATCTAAAATCAAAAAAATTTTCTAAGTAGATGAAGAAAATACTCATTATAAACGGACATCCTGACAAGGAAAGCTACAGTTTTGGACTTTCAGAAGCCTATAAAATAGGTGCTGAAAAATCAAATGCTGAAATAAAAGAAATTCATATTCGAGAATTGAATTTCAACCCAAACCTAGAATTTGGCTATAGAAAGCGAACTGAACTAGAACCAGATTTACGAGATGCACAGGATAAATTGAAATGGGCAGACCATATAGTTTGGGTGTATCCTGTTTGGTGGAGCTCTGTCCCTGCAGTAATGAAAGGCTTTTTAGACCGGATTTTACTACCCGGATTTGCTTTTAAAAAAAGAGAAAATTCATTGCTTTCGGATAAGTGCCTGACAGGTAAATCTGCCAGAATAATTTGCACAATGGATCAACCAACTTGGTTTTACAAATTTGTTTATAGAAGCCCTAGCCACAATGCAATGAAAAGAGGAACATTGCATTATATTGGTGTGAAAAAAGTGCGTATTACAGCCATTGGGCCTATACGCCTTTCTAAAAAAGAGTTTAGAGCTAAATGGTTGAATAAAGTTGAAAAATTGGGGCAGATGAATAAGTAATAACGGAAACAATTAATACAAATAGATGGAAAAATAACGTTTGCCAACAAAGAACTGAGTTAAAAAACAAGTAACTTTAAGCTAATTTAGAAACATAGTTTTCATCATAAGGCAATCCGCTTTTTGCAATAGCAAAGACTTGTTTTAATAACTTATTTACAACAGCTATTAAGGCTAGTTTTTTGCGCTTCCCTTTCGTTATAATTCGTTCATAGATTTCTCTACATGCCTTATTATGTTTACAGGCCGAAAAGCACATAAAAATAACAAGTTTCTTAACTTCTAATTACCTACCTTGCTTATTCTACTACGTTCTCTAATGCTCTTGTAGTTAATAACTTAGTTGTCAAACATTTCGATCATATTCAATTTTGGAATCGTTTAACAGTTGCCATTGGATTCTAGAAGTGCATGCTGAATCCGAATCACAAAGACAACGGATAATTCTAGACGGAACAATTGAAATGGCACTTATAATTGGAGACAACTTAAAGCGATACACTTCGGAAAAAGAATTATTTATACAACCTCGTGCAATGGTTATTGGACAAACAATCGAGCCATTTTATATAGAACCGACAGGTTATGTAAACACTTTTACAATTCGTTTTTACCCTTATGGTTTTGCAAATTTTGTAAATGTGCCAATTAAAAATCAGCAAATAAGGAAATACCAATTGAATTATTGTTCGGTAAAAAACTGCTAATGATTTGGAGCGAAAAATAATGGGACAACTAATCATAGTAAACGAATAGAAATTATCGAAAATTTTCTTTTAGATAAATTAAACGAAAAAACTACAATTGACAATATCGTAAAAACAACGATTGGTACTCTTTTAGTAACAAACGGAAGTGCTTCGATAAGCACAATTCTGAAAGAAGATGTATCGAAACGGATACAATTTGAACGAAATATTAAAAAACGAATTGGTGTTAACTCAAAACAATTGAGTAAAGTAATCCGACTGTAAACTGCACTAAAAATGCTTCTAAATAAAAAGTCAGAAAACCTGACCAACATTACATACGAAAGTGAATATTTTAACCAAGCCCATTTTATCAAAGACTTCAAAGGGCTTACATACATTAATCCAAAGGAATTTTTAGGTAATGAAAATAGGGCACTTTCTTCTCTTTTCTACAAAGAGTCCGAATGTCGCATTTTTACAATTTTTGTATTTGCAAGTAATCTAAATTTGTCTTGTCAAATCAAAACGGACAAAATGAGAAAATCAATTTGCTGTACATCTATTAATTCTTTTATTAAGTATTACAGCGTGCAACAGCAATAACCAATCTGAAACCGAAACTATCTCGGTTGAACTTAACATTAATTAAAAAATAAAAGAAATGAAAAGTCATATTTCAAAATTTGAAATTCCAGCAACGGATATTTCACGAGCAGTAAATTTTTATCAGGTAATTTTAGGTGTTAACATCGATAAAATGGAAATATTCCCTAATGATGACCAATTGATAACAGGAATTATCGTTAAGACAGAAGGTGATAAACCTTTGGCTAATGGCGTAACGTTATACCTAAATGGTGGAAATAATCTTCAGATTATTGCTTGATAAAGTGGAGAACAATGGTGGTGAGTTAATTGTTCCGAAATCACCTCACGCAGACGAAAGTGGATATTATGCACTATTTCTTGACTTAGAGGGGGATAAAATGGGACTTCATTCACCAAATTAACCGAGGGAAAAGAACCAACGCACAACACCGTATAAAATTTATTGCTAGTCACAGCCTACTCGTGAAAGTCCTCGAGGACTTTTTTTTGTCGGTAATTAGTTGCGTGAAACACGCAACAAACCATATGTAAAACTGTTGTCAACAACTTTGAGCAAACAATTAGAAAACAAAATTTAAACACACAAATTTAATGTTCATAAAAAGACTTACTTCAATTAATCAATACAAAAAAATTTTAATAGGACTTTTGTTTTTATTTTCATTTCAATGTATTCTGTCACAATCCTCTTTTTCTGGAAGAATTATTGACATCGATGACAAGCCAATTCCATTTGCGCATATTCGGTTAGAAAATAGCAACATTGGGACAATTTCTAACAACAATGGAGTTTTCAAATTAGCCGTCATAATTAAGGACGAGAATAAGCGTTTGATTATTACCTCAATAGGTTATGAAACAAAAAAAGTAAAACTGACAGATGAATTTCAAACAATAACTTTAAACGAAGATATCACCCAGTTAACTGAAGTTGTAGTTGTTGCAAGAGGCAACTCAATAGATTACGCCAAAGAACTTATAAAAAAAGCGATAAAAGCAATTCCTGAGAATTATCCAACAGTTAGAGAAAGACATACAGGTTTTTTTAGGGAAACCACTACGTGGGAAGAAAATGAAACAAAACCAATATATATAGCTGAGGCTGTTGTAGAATCAGTAAAAGAGAATTATAAAAAAAAACATAGGGCAGGAGACGTAAAACTTGTAGAATTTCGTAAATATAAAAGTAATGCACTAGACTCAATGAATTTTAGAATATATGCAGGGAGTCATCATATACATAGATTTGATATTGTTGCAAGAAGGGAAGCTTTCCTTTCCAATCCAGATGGTTACAAATATCAAATAATAGATACATTGCGACAAAACGGAAAAGAAATTTATGAGGTTTTAGTTGAAAGGAAGAATGATAATACCGCTCATATCTATATACAAGAAGAGACTTTTGCAATTGTAAAAGCAGATATTAAGCTTTCCTCTAATCTCGGTAAGGTAGGTGCTAATAGAGAGTTTTTTAATTTTACAGTAGCTTACGAGCAAAGCGAAGATAAACTATGGCGGTTTTCTAATTCGTATTACACAACAGCTTTCATAAAACAAGGAAAACTTTTAAATTTAACTAGCGAATATGTCACGACTAATATTGATACTAATGAATTAAAAATTTCATATTTGGAACGGCTTCAGTTTTCTGAAATTCTTTTAGATCAAACAAAAGAATATAACCCTAACTTTTGGGGTAATTATACTATTATTTCGCCTAACGAAATATCAGAATCACTTTTTAAATCTATAGATTATTTAGCAATTGAAAATAATGAGAATCCATCTGAAGATATTCCAGCATTTATAAAAAAAATGTCCTTTGAATTTGGATTGACTTGGACAGCAATTGACATCGCAGCTAATAGTATAGATTACACCAATACAGAAATAAATATCCAACAAAGTAATGAATCACTAAATAAGGGGGCTGTTAATTTTACTTTTTCTATTTTTTATGCGATAAAACCTCATTTTTTGATTGGATACGCCAACGAGAGTAAAATTTCAAAGACAGGTGGTATATCTAATGATCTTGTAATTGCCAGTAATTTTAATCTAAACCCTAATGGCAGACCAATCAATATATCACCTCGACTTTATTTTGGATATCAAAGATTAGATTATTTTCTCAAAGAGTTTAAATTAGAAGATGATATTAAAATTGATGGAAAAAAATTTGACAGTGATGAGGTAGACACTTTTCTTTCACAAAAAGGTTTTCGACTAAAACCGAATATTGTTTTCTCAATAGAACAAAGTAAAAGTTTAAGTTTTTTAATTTCTTTTGCCTATAATTTCCAGTTGGATAGTCAAAATGGACTGGTATTTAATGAAAAAGGGGCTAATTCATTTTTTTCAAAAAAAGTATTTCTCAAAAATGGAGAAGAAAATCTATCAATAACATCAAATCAAAAAAACATTTTCGAAAATACAATAAGTATAGGTGCTGGTATTGTTTTTAGGTTTTGATATTTTAAGAAAAAAAAACAGTTGCCAACAAAGTAATGTTGTAAAAAACATGTAAAAACTTATTAATTTTTTATGAAAGTATTTCTTATGTTATAGTAGAGCAGTTAAATTATAATTTAAAGATGAGTTTAGCTCAACCAAACCTTTGTTAAAAGGGCTGGCATTAGAAGAGCTGTAAAAAATACAATTAATTAATATAACTAAATAAGATTACATTTATCTTTAGGCTATAAAATACCTAATATGGCATATTTAAAAACAGCTTAATTCAATTTTAACCTATAGCCATATTTCCGTACAAGACAAATCAAATATGACTAAATTAAGACTGCAAAAACATATCGGAAGCCAGATCAACGAAACAGGTGTTGTATTGTCGCAAATAGTTTCTTATTTTGAAAATGAATGCTTTCACAAAAAAGAAATTTTATTATCTGAAGGAAGCAACTGCAACAAACTCTTTTTTGTTTCCAAAGGATGTCTGCATTTATATTTTTATGATAGTCTTGGTAATAAAAAAACGACACAATTTGCAATAGAAAACTGGTGGTTAACCGATTTCTTGGCTTTTCAAAAAGAAGGGGTTTCCAACTTTTATATAGAAGCGGTAGAAAATTCAGAAGTGTTGTCAATTTCGTTTATGAACTTGAAAAAACTACTTGCTGACTTCCCTCAAATGGAAAAATATTTCAGGATAATTTATGAAATTGCCTATGGTTCGGCTCTAATGCGCTTAAAGTATATTTACAGCTATTCAAAAGAAGATATATACTTTAAATTTCGAGATGATTTTCCTGATTTTATTCAACGAGTACCACAGTATTTAATAGCTAGTTTCCTCGGATTAACACCCGAATATTTAAGTGAGATCAAAAAGAAATAGATTTCTTAAACTGGTTTAATTTTTTTTCAAATTGTCCTATTTACTTTTGCCATAAACAAATAGGCTTACATTTAAAATGGGTGTACGAAAAAAAATAATTGTTGTTGGTGGTGGATTTGCTGGTTTGGAGTTCATAAAAAGGATTGGTAATTCAAACAGGTACGACATAGTGCTTATTGACAGTAACAATTATAATTTTTTCCCTCCTTTAGTATATCAGGTATCAAGTGGTTTTATGGAGCCATCGGCCATTAGTTACCCTTTCCGTAAAATTCTACGCGATTTAAAAAATGTGCGTTTTAGGCTTGGCTCGCTTAAGGAAATAGTTCCCGATAAAAATAAAGTCATATTAAACAATGGTGAATTAACGTATGACATTCTAGTCATGGCAACAGGTACGGAAACCAATTTTTTTGGTAATAAGAATATCGAAGAAATGAGTTTGCCAATGAAAACGATTAGTGATGCCTTATCATTGCGAAATACTATTTTAACCCGGTTAGACCTTGCTACAAGAATCCAAGACAGAGAAGAAAGGAAAAAATACCTAACCTTCGTTATTGCAGGTGCAGGTCCAACAGGAGTTGAACTCTCTGGTATTTTAGCAGAAATGAGTGCGTCCGTAATAAGGAAAGACTATCCTGAACTAGAAGAAAAGGGGCTTGGAAAAATTTATTTGATCGATGGTCAAAAATCCGTGTTGTCCGCAATGTCGAACAAAGCACAGCAATACACCTCAAAAAAATTATTGAAACTTGGTGTTAACCTTATGATGGATACGATCGTCGAAGATTTTGATGGCGAAACCGTTAAATTGTCCAACGGAACTATAATTAGTTCAAAAAATCTAATTTGGTCCGCTGGTGTTATTGCCAAAGCATTCAAGGGTTTCCCAAAAGAGAGTTTTGGAACCGGCAGAAGACTAAAAACAAATCAATTCAATCAAGTCCATTTGACCAATAATATTTATGCTTTAGGAGATTGCGCTATAATGAATGGAGATAAAAATTATCCGAACGGTCACCCACAACTTGCTCAACCTGCTATACAACAAGCTAAAAAAATGGCTGAAAATTTATTGAAAAGAAAAAATAATTGGAAACCTTTTCTATATGAGGATAAAGGCTCTTTAGCTATTATTGGTAGAAATAAGGCGGTAATGGATTTTCCAAAGCAAAAGTATGCCATAAATGGGATTGTGGCTTGGTTAATCTGGATTTTCGTTCATATAATGGGGCTAGTAAATTTTAAAAATAAGGTAAGAACGCTATATAATTGGTTCGGGTATTACATCTATAAAGACCAATATTTTAGAATGATTATAAAACCTAATAAAGAAATGTAGATAAAATAAAAATAATGGAGAAAAGAATTCAAATCGACAAACTCGAACCTTTTGCATACAAAGCAATGTTTGGCTTAGAAAAATATCTAAACCAAAGTGATATTTCAAAAACACACAAAGAACTTATTAAAATAAGAGCTTCACAAATAAACGGTTGTGCATTTTGTATAAATATGCACACAAAAGATGCTCTAAAAAATGGAGAGTCTCAAGAACGAATATTCTTGCTCGATGCTTGGAAAGAAACTGATATTTTTACTGAAGAAGAAAAAACAATCCTTTTAATGACCGAAGAAATAACATTGATACACAAAAATGGGCTTTCATCGGAAACCTATAAAAAGGCGACAGAAATTTTTGATGAACATAATATTGCCCAAATCATTATTGCAATTACCACAATAAATGCGTGGAACAGAATAGCAATAAGTACACACAAACCAATTAGCAGCTAAAAATAAAAATTATGAGAAAGATACTGATCATGCTAACTGTAATTTTGATTTGCAGTTGTAATACAAATAGTAAAAATGATTCCGATACACGAAAAGAAAATGCAAAAGAATTTAAAGAGGAAAAAATAAGATCTTCAGACACTAAACATTTAAAACCTTTTAGGGAAGATTTACCAACCATTGGACTTTTAATGTACAATGGAGTACTTCAAACAGAAGTAATAGCAACTTCAGACGTTTTTGCAAAACCAACCGAAGACGGAAAACAACTTTTTAACGTCATTTCAATAGCTGAAACAAAGAATCCAATTACAACGGAAGAAGGAATGCATTTTGTTCCCGATTATACTTTTGAGAATTGCCCTAGATTAACAGCTTTGTTTGTGCCAAGTGCTTATGATATGTCCGCCCAAGTTCATAACGACAAAATTGTGGATTTTATAAGAGAGAAAAATAAAGAAACTAAATATGTTGTAAGTAATTGTGCAGGTGCGCAACTCATAGGAAAATCTGGAATTGCAGATGGGAAGAAAATCGTCACTTGGATTGGTGGTGGAGAACAACTACAAAAGGATTATCCAAATTTAAAAGTACAAAATGATAGTTTGGTAACTTTTATCCAAGATGGAAAATTCAGTTCGTCAAATGGAAATTTAGCTAGTTATATTTCCGCATTAAACGTATTGGAGAAAATGACAAGTTCTGAACATAAAAAGTTCGCGGAAAGTTATTTATATCTTGATAGACTTCAAAGTTGGAAAGAATAAGTATTGCTCCCAATAAAGTATAAAAATAATAGGGCGATTTTGGCTTAATTTAAAAGTGGTTTTGTGTTTGTAAAGTCACCACATGTTTAATTTTAGTGTTTTTATAAATTGAAAGTTTAAAAAAGCAAAATTAAACATGTAACTTAGTAGCTAACAAAAAAAAGCAACGTTTGTTGCGTTAGAACCTTGAATGCAGCATCCCAAAACATCGATAGAGCCATTTTCTTTTGTACGGTTTTTATTCTTTTGCTTCATCTCTTTTACTAATGTTTTTTTTTGACATATCGACGCCTGTAATAAGTTCCATATCAGCAATAATGTCTTGTTGGAAGTCTTTTTGAAACTTAAGTTATTCAATCTTTTCCTTTAACTCTTTAATCTCATCGATTCTATTTATACCTATATTTTGTTGTACTAAGGTACTGTAATTTCTTAACCAATAGGAAATGGTTGTTCTGGGAACGTCGTATTTTTTAGATGCCAGTTTGTTGTATAGCTGACCATTTAATATTTTGTCAACGACTTCTAAAGTTGCTTTTTGATCACTTTGTTTACCAGTGTTCATTTTGTGTTTTCATAAGTGACTATTATTAAAAGTTTAATTTTTAGTCAACCTATTTCAGGAAAATTCAAATTCAACATCTTTCAGCTCATGTTGTATTAGTAAGTTAACTAATTTAACTGTTATATAGTATGGGGTAAGCTATAATATGGAAGCTATGTTTTTAGATGTAGAATTATTAGCAATCTTAAATGAGTTAAGATTAAAACGAATGATTTAGGGTATTTAGAAGGAGTGATTATTTAGATTGTATTTTTGAAGACAACTAGGTTTTTAATTTATTGTTTTGAATTAAATCATACAAAGCATAATGTATAATTCTCAAGTTAGCTGATAATTTTTTTAATTTGGACATTAGCCTTGATATATTTTTAAAAATAAAATTATGTTAAGTATACGTAAAACAACAATGTTTCAGGATAGATGACTTAACTTAGGTGTTTAAAATTTAAAGATTTTGTGAAACGAAGTCATAAACAAATAATGTTCAGCTATGTGATAGAATAAAGACCTATACGATGTAGTATTTCAAAAATTCGAAGTGAAATATTCTTGTAATATACAAGTAGAGTTTATGGGCTAGAATCTTAATTAATCAAAAAATGAAATACAACCTAATATCACCTTGTACAGAACTTAAAAACCATATAAGTCATTTTTGGGTTTGTACGTGGGAGGCTCCCTTAAAAAAACCAAATACCACATATTATGTGGTAGGGAGTAGTTTGTCGGAAATCGTTTTTGCCTTTAGTGGAAATGAAAAGGGGGCTCAATTATTATTTTCAGCCATTCAAGGTCATACTCATTTGGCAAATAAATACCCTGTAGATGAATTTCATCACCTTATAGGTGTTGCATTTCACTCCTATGCATTACCTAGTTTTTTTAATATTCCTGCCACCGAATTAAATGAAAAGTTTATCCCGTTGAACACATTTCTTGGCCATGAAGGTGGTATATTAAATGACAATATTTCAAAAGCTTCTTCAACGAAAGAACGAATTGATATTTTATCAGAATACTTCTCTTCACTTTTACAAAAAACTAAGATGGAAGACCCTTTAATTATCAAAGCGATTAAAGTTATAAAGAATAGTAATGGGAATTCAAAAATTGAAGCACTTGCCAAAGAATTTGGTCTTTCTCAAAAACAATTCAACAGACGTTTCAAACAATTTTCAGGATTTAATCCTAAAACCTATTCAAGGGTCATTCGTTTTGAATCTGTAATAAAAAATTATCCAACTAAAAATAGTTTGACCCAATTTGCCTATGATAATGGTTATTTTGACCAGGCTCATTTTAATAATGAATTTAAATTATTTACAGGATTTAACCCAAAAGATTTTTGGAACCTAAGTGATGACGATATTTAAAATGTCTATTTTTTACAATTTTTAGAGTCTTTAGAAGAATACTTTTGAGGAGTAAAAACCTAGAGTATTTTTCTAAAGATGAATTACAGTATTGAAAAAAAAGAGAGAATTGTTGGACTTTTTATGTTTACTGGACTAATTGCAGGAATTTTTAGCATAGCACCAGCAATTGATTCTATAAACTATTTAACAGATGCTAGCACAAATTTCAACCAAGTAGTTACAGCCGCTATATTTCAGTTTATGATGTCTCTAACTTATTTGGGGGTTGCCATTTTAGTATATCCAATTGTTAAACAGTATAGCCAAAGTTTGTCCATTGGTTTCTTAAGTTTCAGAATTATTGCTGTTACACTTTCTATTGTAGGAACTATTATAATGCTAGCTATTCTTGTTTTAAGCGAGAATTACGTTAAAGCTATTTCGAGAGATACTTCGGGGATTCAAGCATTAGCCGATGCTTTAAAATCTTCTCGCGATAATGTGAATCATATATTTATGATTTTGATATTGTGCTCGGGCAATATTTTATTGTATATGTTATTCCTTAAATCAAAACTACTTCCTAAATGGATTTCTTTTTGGGGAGTAATTGGAACCGCCTTATCAATAATAGCAAGTGGTTTAGTACTATTTCGTGAGATAGATGTTATCACAGTCGAGTATATAATTTTAAATATACCAACAGCAATTCTTGAATTAATTTTAGGTATGTGGCTTATATTCAAAGGATTCAATAAAGTTGATAATAAGATACAATGACGATTCTCTATCCGTCATTTTTAAATAGTTAACAAAATAAACATCTGCCAAAACATATAATCGAATGAAACAAAACTTATTAAGACTACCTTTTTTAGTTACATCTCAAAATAATACCAATCTAAATCCACACGGAAAAAAAATCAATTAAGCCCAAATATAATAGCACCTTTATAATGAACTTAAATCTACATTTATTTATCACCTTTTCCATTTTATCATTTACTATTGCCCATTCACAAACCACTCAAAAAAAGAACCAACTTGAATTCTCTATGGGGTGCAATTACGGGGCATTAAAGAATCTTGAATTTGCCCCAGTTTCACAGTACAATTTTAATGGTTTGGTTTATATACTAAATTATAAGCGTACCAGCAAAAATGAAAATTTATTTGAAGTTCAGTTGAACTATTTAAATTCTAATTTAAAATCAAATAAAATTCCAGAGCTTAATGCAGGATATTCTAAAATAGGCTTGGGGTTTTCTTATTTAAAACTGGTTTACGGAAATAAGGATATTTCACTTCATTTGGGGTTACAATCGCAATCAAATTTTTCTGATTATGATATTGCCAATACCAATTACACCTATTTCGTTTTTCATCAAGAGTTTGGGCTTGCTAGTAAAATTAGTTATCAGCTCAATAAAAAGCATTATTTGTCGTCAAAAATCACTATTCCCTTTATTCTATTTAGAGTTACCGATGCGGATGCCATCATAAAATCATTTGGAAGTTATCAAAGTGTTTTATGGAACTTGAAATATGGCTATAAACTATCAGACCATTTTGATGTAAAAGCAAGTTGTAATTTTAACTACAATAGACTACAAATTCCAAATGCTTATAGAGAATTACAACATCAAATAAACTTAGGTATAAACTATAAATTTTAATTAGTTATGAATTATACAAGAATTATCAAATATACTATTGTTTTAGCGACCATTTTATCATTAACCACTTGTGCAGATACTCTAATAGGAGATGAAGGAGAGTTGGATGAGGCTGTTTTTTTAAATTATGAAACAAAAACAGATTTGGAATTACCTTTTGAAAATGAATGGCATATAGGAGCAGGAGGGAAGTCTATCTTACAAAATCATCATTTCATTCCACATCGCCATCAAAGATATGCTATGGATATTATTCAAGTAGTAAACGGAAAAGAATTTACAGGGGATGGTAATCAAAATGAAGATTATTATTGTTTTGGCAAACGCTTAAACGCACCTGGAAGTGGAAAAATAGTAGCTCTCGAAAATAACATTGTAGACAATATTCCTGGATTTTTAAACACAGATAAGCCATTAGGTAATTATGTTATAATTGATCATTTAAACGGAGAATTCTCATTTATGGTTCATTTCAAACAACAGTCTATTACCGTCTCTGTAGGTGATACTGTTGTCAAAGGACAGGAAATTGGCAAAACAGGGAATAGTGGAAATTCTACTGGGCCTCATCTACATTATCATTTACAAACAACAGCTAATGTTTATGACGGAATGGGGCTTCCAACACAATTTAATAATTATTATACGAATAACATTTTTACACAGAGGGGAGAACCTGAGCAAGGCCAAGCTATAAAGAAAAACTAAGAATAACATAGGAGGCTTGATAACCTTCATTTAAGATCTAATGAAGAGGTAATAAAATAAAAAGTGGGAAAATTGGAGTTCTCCCACTATAAAATGCCAATAAACCCTAATCGCAAAATCAGTATTAATTAACACCATTCAAATTTATGAAATAAAAATATTTTAGAACTTTTTTGTGTTAAAAAAAACGTCCTATAGAAACAAATCAGATGAATAAAAATCTTCAGTACGGTTTTAGATTAATAAAAGTTGGACAAGGGGAGTAAATAAAATATTGGCATGGGGTGATGCGGATTATTTTGCTTATGAATATATCTTTCCCTGCTCAATAAAGCAATGGGGGGTATACTTGCCTCTACCGGAGTAAGCTGATAGGTAATTTGGCACATGAAATTTTGAGTATGT
>Ga0193953_1000927_pt1 | contig 14525 bp, 13 predicted proteins | sample BB_4_MG_FD_140325 | JGI IMG/M metagenome (GOLD analysis project Ga0193953, IMG submission 140325) | Microbial mat bacterial communities from the Broadkill River, Lewes, Delaware, United States - BB_4_MG | ecosystem: Environmental > Aquatic > Freshwater > River > Microbial mats | place: USA... | reverse complement strand
TGGATATTATTTCAGCTTCTGCTGGTGATGATAAAATAGCTTGGTATGAAAATTTAGGAGGTGCTTCATTTGGTCCTCAACAAGTAATTAGTACTCTTGCTGAATATGTTTGGGATATCTCTGTTGGCGATTTAGACAATGATGGCGATCTTGACATTGCATCTTCATCTGGAACAGACAATGAGATCGCTTGGTATGAAAATCTTGGTGGAGCCTCATTTGGAGCTCAACAAATTCTTTCAACCAATTTCGAAAATGCACGGTCTGTTGACATTGTTGACCTCGACAATGATGGTTTTAAGGACATTGTCGGAGCGGCATATACGAATGAAAGAATTGGATGGTTCAAAAATTCTGGCGGAGGTTTTAGTACGGAAAAACAAGTCAATTTTCTTGGAATGCACCCTAATGCAACTCACTTCGGAGACTTCAATAACGACGGATACGATGACATCTTGATGGGATCCGATTTTGATGGAGTGATGGCGTGTTATTTGAATGATGGAATTGGAAACTTTCCATACCAAACGATTATTGACGAAGGCTTCGGAACTGTTAAAGGTGTTTATGCATCAGATGTTGATGGAGATGGTTATACAGATGTGCTGGTAGCTGGTGGGTCGAATAATTCATTTGCATGGTACAAAAACAACGGTGGTACTACTTTTAGTGCAGCTCAAATCTTGGACAATAATTCATTGACAGCATATTACGTTCGAAGTGGCGATTTGGACAATGATGGAGATCTGGATATCGTTGGAGCGTCTGCAAATGACAATACAATTTGTTGGTTTGAAAATTTAGGAGGTGGAAGTTTTAGCGCGAAACAAGTAATATCATCCATTGCGGACTACGTTGTAGACCTAGACCTTGCAGATTTGGACGGTGATGGCTTGCTAGATATTCTCGCTGCTTGTTATGACAACAATCAGGTGATTTGGCACAAGAATAATGGAGGTGGTTCTTTTAATGCAGAATCTGTAATTAGTTCCACGGCAATGGCAGCCAAAGGTGTCACACACGTAGATCTAGATAGCGACGGAGATTGGGATGTCATTTCTGCATCGGTTAACGACAACACTATACAGTGGTTTGAAAACGATGGTTTAGGGAATTTCATTTCAGCAAACGTAATATCTACAGCTGTTGTTTCTGCTAGATTTGCGGAACCTGTCGATTTAAACTCCGACGGAAACATGGACATTGTAGCAATTGGGTCATCATCCATATCTTATTTCCTGAATTATGGAGGAGCGACTTTTGGTCCAGAAAATTTAATTTCAAACAACCTTAACTTATGCAGATCACTGAGCATTACAGATTTGGATAATGATGGCGATTTAGATGCTATTACTGGGTCTTGGGGAGATCGAAAAGTTGCCGTCTATAAAAACACAAACTTTTATAATGCATTGGTTTCTGGTTACTGCTATGTTGATGTAAACCAGAATCAACAATTTGATGCGGGCGATGTTGGGATGGATCAAACTCAAATTAACTCAACTCCTCAAAGTGATTTTACATTTTCAAATTCAAATGGCTTTTATGGGATGAACTTTAGTGATTCACTAGGAACTTATATTCTTGCTCCTCAATCCATTCCTTCGTCATGGGATTTAACATCGGACTCATTAAGCTATACTGTTACTATAGACACGCTGGGTACGCCATATGACAGTTTGAACTTTGGATTTTATCCTAATTCTATGGTCGATTCAATTAACGTTGAAATTGTGTCCTCTCCTTCTAAATGTGACAATGAAGTTAATTACTGGCTATACATTCAAAACCTTGGGACAACAACTCCATCTGGTTTGATTTCTTTACAATTAGACGATAGTATCACTTATGTTTCATCTAGTCCAATACATGATTCAATCATTGGGCAAACCATTTATTGGTCTTATGATACTCTGAATTATTTCACTTCAGATTTAATTTCATTGAGTGTATTAATGCCAGACTTCAATAGCATGGGAGACACCCTAACGTCTGTGCTGGCTTATAATATCACTAATGGCGGACCAATATTATTTTCCGCTATGGACACTTTGAGTCAAGTTTTAACATGCGCTTACGACCCTAACGACAAAATCGTTTCTCCAATTGGATATGGAGTTGAGCATTATATTCACCCAGAATCTTCTTATTTGGAATATACGGTTCGTTTCCAAAATACTGGAAATGACACGGCCTCTGTTGTTCTTATCAAGGATCAGCTTGACCCACATTTGATTTGGTCTAGCTTAACGCCATTAGCGAGTTCTCATGATCTATCAGTAACAGTCGATCAATTTGGTGAAGTAAGTTTCCTATTCGATAATATTATGTTGCCTGATAGTAATGTAAATCAATTGGGAAGTCAAGGCTTTGTGAAATATCGAATTTCGATTGATACAAACGCGGCTCCTGGTAACGCAATTGAAAATACCGCTCACATATTTTTTGATAGCAATCCTGCCGTAATTACAAATACGGCCATTAGTACATTATACGATTGTGCTCAACTATTTTCTAATATATCGTTAACAGATACAAGTGCTTGTGAAGGCAGTCCTATTGAATTTATATCTACTGAAACATTCAATCTATTCGATTGGCATCTAAATTCAAATCCAACAGAAAATGGCACGGATATCATGTTTATTGCGGACTCAACAGGTCTACTTTATGTAACAGGAACGAATCCATTTTGTGATATTGATACAACTGTAAGTATAACTGCATTAGCTATTCCTGAGATTCAACTAGGAATGATTGATGATACTATTTGTGTTCAATCGGGTATCATTACGCTTTCAGGCTCAACCCCAATTGGCGGAACCTATTCAGGACTTGGAGTTACAGGAAATTCATTCGATCCGGCGATAGCAGGAATAGGGAGTAGTTCAATAGCATATACGTACACTGACGCAAATGGATGCACAGGATCCTATTCTGTCTTAGTAACCGTAGATGGATGTGCTGATCTACCTGAATTAAATGAGGCTTTGTTTAAAATTTATCCAAATCCGACTCAAGATCAATTCATCATTGAAATTGATGACAACATGATAAATTCAACAATTCAGATTACTGACAGTTTTGGAAAAATAGTATTTGAGGAACAATTGAATGATAGTTTGAATACAATAGAAATCCAAAGATTAAACCAAGGCGTCTACTACATTCGATTGGGAGTCAAGTACCAAAAACTTCTGATTCAGAAGTGAATTTGGATGGGTGTCAATCCTATTTTAGCTTTTAACTCTAGCCATTCGATCTTCTAGGTAAGATACTCTTTACAGTCTAAAAGGCTTTACTACAAATACCTGAAATTGAAATGTCGTTCCTCGTACATTTTGTTCCGTGAACTACTCAAAACAAGTGTTTCACGTAGTTATATAAGAAAAAGAAGCCTATAATGAGAGAACGCTCGTTGAAGGATCAATAACAGTTCGGAGAATATGAAATGTTCCTGCTCTTTAAAAGAAGTACTTATAACATCGCCTATGCTTCATGCCGAAAAGTGTTATATTCGAGAGGTCGGCACGAAAGCATAGCCGCGAACCGTTCCGGTCATTGGGGAAACAATTGCTTAAAGACGGAAAACTAATAACACAACCGTACCTTGATTCAGAAAACGATTTATTTGTGAACGCTAATGTTGTTGGAGAAGAAGATATAAAAACGGGTTGGATTTATGTACTAAAATCGAAATCAACGAATCCAAATATTGCATCGATACAAAACCTTTACAAAATTTGGATTTGCAAGCTCCTCAGTAGATGATAGGATTAAGAATGCAAAAAAGGAGGCCACATACCTTTTTGCAGATGTCCAAAAAGTAGCAACATATTCGTGCTATAACAGGAATGCAGACAAATTAGAAAGCTTGTTACATCGATTCTTTGCCGAAGCTTGTCTTGACATTGATCTGAACTTGGATAATAGACAAAGACTAAACCCAAGAGAATGGTTCGTAGTTCCGTTTGATGGAATTGACATAGGAGGAAAAACAAATGGCGATTTTATCAAAGAAACAAGAGAGTCTATCAAATATTTGGAATCAAGAAGAGAAGAAATTGTTAGACTTACAGAAAAAGCAGGAGTCGAGTTTGGAAAATCTGAAAGAGAATTTAAAACAAGAATTGGAGAAGAAGAGAAGCGATTACAAGAACAAATTGATTCAATCCCAGAACAGTTTGAACGAGAGCTCTTTGAGCTTGAAGAAAAATATAGATCCTCTAGAGCAAGAATTAAGCGAGAAATTGAACAGCTTAGAATTGAAGAGACAGGACTTCCAGATGAGTATGCTAAATTGCGAGGAGAGATTGAAAAAAGATATAGCAGATCTAAAGAGCAAATTAGTAGAGAGTTTGAGGTTGAAAATGTTGAAGGAAGCGGGTGGTCTTCCCAAGAATATAAACAGCTTCATGAATTCAAAAAATCTGTCATGGTGTATAACTCAGCTCTCAAAAAAAACGATAGAATTGAACAAGATATCCGAGAAAAGAATAATTAATAATGGATTGGATCCATTGAATTATAGCTAAATTCAAACTAAACATATTAAAAAAACCTTGTGAGGTTCGCCGAACGAAACCCTTGGGAAGAGTTGCATTTATGTAACTCTTTTCGAGCTTTAAGAAGTCAATAAGTATTAAAAGAAATCTACTACCTCACACCCTATTGCATCTGCAATTTTCTTTAAGGTCAATGTTGTTGGATTTTGATGACCGTTTTCAATAGAAGATAAATAAGTCTTCTCCATATCTATAATGAGACCTAGGTCTGTCTGAGAAAACCCTTTTTCTTTGCGCAGACGGGAAATGTTACCTCCAATAATTTTTAAAAATTCTTCATCTTGCATAGATGAAAAATCGATATACTTTTTTCTTTAAAGGTTATAATATATCGTAACCTTTTTGTATCTTAGAGTATAATTGAAATTTATGAAAAAAATAATTCTATCCTTAATTACTATTACCCTCTTTTCTGCAGTAAATGCTCAAAACACAAGCATGCTAGACACAATGTCAAGAGAGAACATTAAACTTTTAACAAGGTCGTTAGTTGTAGATATTCATACACTAGAGAATCAGATTAAATCAATTGATTCATGTCACTACAATCATGAAAAATATCTTTTCTCTGAAGCATTAAATAATGATACGATCTGTTCAATCAAAAGTCCATGGGACTTTATGGATTTCAATTTCCTGTCCGCTGAAGGAGATCGCGATAGGCAAACTGTTACAGTAACTCTTCTTTTGACAAATACAGGACTACATCAAAAATTATATCTGGACTATTATCGTTGTGAGGCAATAGATGCTATTGGTAATTCATATTTAAACGAAAAGATTAAAGTAAGTTCAGGAAATCACACTGGAACTGCTTACACAAATACTCCAATACGAATAGAACTCATATTCAAAGGAGTAATGCCTGGTACCGAAAAGTTTAACTTAATCCCCTTGCACATGAGCTCAACTGACGCGAGTTCAAGAGGGGCTTCTCAGAAAGAACTAGTCGAGATTAGAAATGTGAAAATAGATTGGTAATATGCAATTTCAGCAAATGACATCCAAATTGACCTGTCCTCATTGTGATGAAGTTCTTAGTATAACTCAGTTAACTTATGATAATCATGCTTATTGCGAACACTGCTATGAATTTATGGGCATCATTAGGTTAAGAGAACTTTGTTGCAGTGCACCAGATTTAGAATATATTAAACATCCTAATAAGGATGGTCGTTTCCAACTAAGGAAACAGTGCAACAATTGTTATACAAAGCTCGGACGTAGCTATAGTCAGAAAGGACTAGACATTACCATATTCGAATCACATGATACGGCTAAGAATGACGCTATCGATCAAATACGAATCAATGAATGGACTGAATTTACCAACAGCTGCCGTGCTATATTTACAGCTAAAGAAAAGTTGCGACCTGAAGTAAAAGGCGCCGGGCGCAATTACAAGGAATATGAGGATTACATTCGTTCTAAGGAATGGACTACTCGACGAAAAAAAGTGCTCGAAAGAGATAATAATATTTGTCAATCTTGTTTAAATAATAAAGCAACAGAGGTACACCATATAACTTACAAGCACTTTAAAGATGAGCCGCTATTTGAATTGGTATCAGTATGTAAGCCATGTCATCAGGATATTACTATGATGGATCATGGGGAATATGAACAAGGAACGACCAGATTATTTCAAAATTTATTATCTTAAGCTTAAACATCTTTTAATATGGACCATATCAAAACTGGAGAAAATTACTGGGTCATTCTTTCGGAAGAAGACTGTTTAGAACTAAGCCTAATTGGATTTGAGTATTTTAGCTTTTTATTTTCCTTTGAAGATTGGAATAATATATCCTATCTACCAATCGACCTTTCGATAGTAAACCTTTGCCCTCAAGCCTTTCAAATCCTAAATATTTCTCTGGATGATAATTCGTCAATTACCCAGAAACGAGAAATTCTTGACACTATTCGGTCTGCTTTTTAGCGTAAAACCCTGCTTTTATCCGAGAAATTTCATTTTTGTCAACCGCTTTTTTGAGACTTTTATCCACTGTACTCGCTGAAAGTCCATATTGACTTCCTTTTGAGATCGCCTCAGACCTTGAGAAAAACTCGTTCAAACCCTCAAAAAGTCTATCTACCGCCTGTTTTGGAGGTGTTATATCATGGCTTGAAGATTTTGGAAGGTTATTATAAACGATTAGTCCATGTTCAAGATATGTTGAAGCTAGTTTTTTAGCTATTTCGAAATCATCAGGATGACAATCAATCAACGATCCATCAAACATACTCTCAAATTTTCTCAAGGAGGTTAAGATCATACAAATCTTGAACATCATTACACCTAGCCTGAACAAAATTCCATCAGCAGGATGTTCATGGTGCAGCTTTACGATATTATTGTAGAACAAATTAAAAAATGTCTCATGTTCTTCCCATTGGTCACTATTAAAAATAACTTCTGTGGGATTCTTCGATAGAAAATCTATCATTCCTTTAACTTGATGTCCTTGATTTTTAAAAAATGACTGTAAATCATCTCTTACTGGTCTTTGTGATTTAAACTCTCTTTCTGATTCAAATATGTAGTACATGAACCTACTCACTAAGCCGTTTTCCGCATTAGACAAAAGGTTAAACATTTGATTAGGTGTCCCGGTTAACACCATTGATAACTTCGGTTCATCAACTTCTATCAATTCGCCGTCAGTTTTCCTGCTTAATGAAACGGGTTCATGTCCGAAAGATTTTCTCAATAGATCTGAAAACGAACCCCATTCCTTACTCAAAGAATTAACTAATGTGTCCGCTTCCGTTTCAATAATAATTCCTTTACCATCGTTATTATTTAGCAAATCATACAAGCTTGAGCTAGATATGTTTCCAGGAAATATTAGTTGTTTGCTTGTCGGTTGAACCGGTGGATTCTCACTACAGTCCTTAGTCAAATCAAATGCTAATTTCTCTTTTTTATATTCATCTAGTTCTTGCTTATACTGATTTCTAATGAAAATATGAGTTGGTCTAGCTAATTGATCTGCAAATCTCATACTTGATTTACCACTAGCGGCTGGTGCAAGAATAAGTGTAAATAGATTTGGATAATAAACTTGGTCTCCATAAAAGCCTGAAACATTCGGAAGACAACCTGATAAAACTCCTAATGCACTTGTTAGATAAACATCACGTTTACGTTTATCAGTAAATTTTTCACACCCTTTTTTTAAAAATTCTGGTAACTTCTCAAATACGGATTCAGGTATATAAGATGTATTTAATTGGCTCTTGGCAATGTTTACAAAGTTTACAATCTCATCCTTGTTTGTACTCTTTGTAAACTTTGTACCCTTATTATTTTTTCGATTCTTCATTTTATTTGAACTTTTAGTCCGACTCTATACTTTCTTTTAGGTTTATAATCGTCGAATTCTTCATTTTTCTTTTTGGGTTTATGAGTCATTAACCAGATGACAAAGGCTTGTTCTTCTATTAATGCTTTGAGGCGGTTTTTATCACCTTCAACTTCCCCCATTTCTTTCTTTATATCTGCCCCTGTTCTTAATCCTTCACTTCTTAAGGCATTATTATCTAATAAAACCTGCATTTTATTGTTTGCCTTATATGAATCACCATTTGGCAATAAAGTCAAATGAGGATCAACCTTCGAAGCTTTAAAAGTCTCTCCATCTATTGAAATTGACACTCCGTACTTTCCATTTTTGTACTTGGATTTGTCAACTTTAATTCCTTGACTAATTAAGTGATTGTATACTTGGTCAATGTTCGTAGCTACAAACTTTATCTTGTTGAATTCAGCTCTAATAACTTGAAGTTTATTCCATCTCTCAATATCATACTCCTTTTCTAATTTCGAATATTCGTTTTGTCTATTGTATTGAAATCCATTTTTAATGGATAAGATTTTACAAATCTTTATACACGCTGTTTGACAATCCCATGCTATATGATGATCATTAAAGGTTTTGTGCTGATAATCTATTCGATTAGAAATTAAATGAATGTGAGGCGTTTTTGTATTACGATGAATTACCGCGTAGTACTGACGATTAGTAAGCTTCAATTCCTCTTGTACCAATAACAAGAGCTTTTTAAAATCATCAATGGACAAATTATTGTCAACATGTGGCGATATTACCATTGAAATAAAACTCTTTTTGACGCGATCTTTTTGATATAAATCACAATCACTGACAAATTTACTCGCACTCGAAATATCTGCACCATCATAACCCAATATCAGGTGGTCCTTTTCTTCCTTAATTATGTAATTCAATGCATTAATTGCATGACTCCTGGTTATACTTTTAGCTTTGATAATCATTTGAACTTTCTAATTAGTGTTTTTAACTTACCTCTTATTGGATCTAATGCTGCCCTCATGTTCTCATTCCTATTTCTGATGTTTGCCGCATTTCTTAGCTCGATTCTTAGCTCGTTGAATAACACTCGGTCTTGATCTGTTAAGAACTTTTGATTACTGTTAATCGAAACCTTTCGGACATAATCAGAAACGCTTAGACCAGCTTTTTCTGCTCTCGATTCCAGTTCTTGTTTTTGAGTTTTAGAAACTCTAATATGTAACCTGTATTCTTTCATTTATCAAAAAATTGCGACCATGATTTCAATCATGTGGAGAAAAAAAACGCTTTTGGATTCACAGAAATAGGGGTACCCTACTGTGCACCCAAAGGCATATCTCGAATAGATAGAATAAGATCCTTTTTTACCTAAAATATTTTTCAGGTTTAATAAGAGGATTCATTTATTGGAACTTAGGATTGTATCTAGAATTTCACTGTATTTAAAAAATGTTCTTCTACCCATCTTATAAGGCTTCAACATTCCTTTATGAATCCAATCATGAATAGTGACATAGGATATGTCAAAGTATTCAGATACATCTTTCCTGGTTAAAAATTCTTTAGATTTTTGAATACGGTTTTCCTCTCTTAAGGCAAGCAGTTCTTCTCGAAGATTAAAGACTTCGTTTTGCAGTTGCTCGGAGCTTTTTTGATTTCTCATTGTTAATTCATTTAAATTAATTCTGAGACCAAATAAAGCTTAGTCAAAACGTAGTCACAAGACTAAAGTTGACTAATAAGGATATTTCGTGCGGTCATAATCCTCACCTTTTTTTTCATGCATGTATGCGTTCACAACAGGCTGCACAGAGGTCTTATTGGCACCTAATCTCTCGGCAATTATTTTAGCAATAGAATTAGGAGAATAATTATTTGAAATATCAGTAATCTCTTCCATTTCTTTTGACCTTAACATTTTTCCAATTTTTGATTTTTGAGTTTCTTTCTCAACAAGTTTAATCTTTGGAGGAGGACTATAAGGTTGTTTGGGATGTGCATAAAAGACATTCGAATAAAATTCATTTAGTACGTCGATAATTGTTTCTAAAGGAAAAAATGCCTGCTCTGTTGGCTTCATCCCCATTTTAATAGAATTATAACCATTTAGAAGGTTCTCGACATTTTTTAGAGAAGGGAGAACACGTAATTCAAAATAATGGATTTGATCTTGAGGTATTGATTCAACTTTAGAAACATATTCTTCTCCAAAATCCAAAATTTCACTCTTCAATAGACTTATTTTCTTCTTTTTTGCCTTTGAGGGCCAAATAAAAAATTTTGTCCTGCGTAATTCATCAATCATTAGAAACACAGGGTGTCCAGGTCCAAAGGGTTTAATTAAGTCTATTGTTTCCATAGGTCTAAATAGTTTTCTAGATGTTCAATTTCAGTCTGACCTATATACGACAATAGCATTCTCTCTGTGGCATGTCCAGTTACAGCCATAATCACCTTATTTGGTAAACGATTATAATGGTTACTTGCGAAACTGCGTCTACAAATATGTGACCTGATCAATTCCCACTTCTCAAATTCACCAGTCTCTTTCTTATGAGTTTTTGGGTTCTGTCTTGATCCTTTAACCTTCTCCTTTAATCCAGCTCTTTTTCCAACTTCCTTAATAAATTTGTTGAACATCACATCGGAAATAGGTCTGGGAAAACCAGATAATCTATCTAAAATTTGCAGTACCTGAGGATGTATTGGAACGTTAACCTGCTTCCCAGTTTTTGATTGTGTGTATTGAATAATTTTTGTGCTTTTATAATCTTTTAAATTACTCTCATTCAACTTCATTAGATCTCCTACCCTACAGCCTGTCCAACAACCAATGATCAACCAGTCTCTGGCATTATTCAAATAATCTGGGCCCGAATATTCCAATATCCTCTTAAGCTCTGATTCATTCAGTGTTGTAAAAACAGTCTTCTCCGTAGGGGAGTTGAATTTTCTAGAAATCGACATTGGGTTCACTTCTTTCCCACTATCTCTAGCATCAAAACAAATCGTTTTAATTTGTTTAAAGTCTTTTCCGATACTATTAATAGAAAGATTCAAAACATCTTGAGCAAAACGTAAGTAATTCGCGTGAAAATCAAGGTTTACTTCGCTTAAATAAATTTTTGTTTTGAAATGGTCTTCATACTTCTTTAACCTTTGACAGGTAGTGTTGTAATTCCTCAAAGCTCCGGCAGAAACTTTCCTTCCGTTCCTGATAGTTTTTGATAATCTATTCTTATAATTCTCCAATAGAGTAATTAAATGATCCGTTTCAGTTTCGTGCTGACTTGTAGTTTCAGCTAAGGTATCCTTAAACCATTCTATATCTAAACTTAATCGTTTAGATATTCTTTCGTTTCTTCTAGTATAAAGGGTTGTTTCTATCTTCTTCAGGGTATTCTCAAGATTCAACTTATCATGGAAATCAGATAAATGCTTAACCCAGTGCTTTTCATTACTCCAGTGTTTTGGTGAAATAGTTAAACCCGTAACCGCTACAAAGTCATATTTACGCCCATCTCGTAATCTAACATAGATATTTGAAGGGTCCTGCTTTCCTTTAATTGAAAATCGAATTGTTGCCATAAATGAAAAGAAAAAGTTTTACCACATTGTCTCCACAATATGCTTCTTTACACGAATCTAAACTTATTTTAACTAACTAACAAATCTCACGTATATAAATAAATCGTATATACCATAGGGCTTTAGGGATATAAGTAGCAATACGTAAATATACTAAAACTTAATAGGCTTTGAATCCTGCTGGGGTCACAACCAATAGCCCCAATCATTAGAAAATTGATTGGGGCTATGTTTTTCTAATATTATACGCTCATTTTCCTTCCCTAACAAGAGTCATCGATAATTTCAATTATATTTATCGTAATCACACTTTCATGCAGCAAAATTTACGTTCTATTATATCCAGTTTATTGATTGCTATAATGCTTTTATACGGGTCTTTTTTTGTCGTAAATCATAGTAATTTCTATTATTTATTTTTTGGAAATTTGCTGCTTTTAACCGGATTATCCTTTCTTGTTGAAACTATACTATATATCCTTATCGCATTTATTAAAAGACTTAAGTCGAAACAAATTGCCATAGTAAGTACTTCACGATCGACATTCATTGTACTATTTATTGCTGAAGTCATTCTCAGATTCACTGGAATTATGCAAACTTATCCCGAACGTGCCGACGGAAAATATTTCTCCATGGCAAAGCAGGAAAAATTAAACTCTTGGTATTGGGCACACACTCCGAATACAGTTATTTCCAATCAAAAAAAGGAGTTTTTATTTCAAAGAAATGTAAATTCTTTAGGGATCTCGGAAATGGAACTTTCTCAAGAAAAGGGCTCAAAATTACGAATATTAGCACTTGGGGATTCTTTTACTGAGGGAGTAGGAACAAGTTATGAGAATTCCTGGGTAAAACAAATGGAAACTCGGTGGAAATCAAATAATATAGAAACTATTAATGGGGGTATTGGAGGTAGTGACCCAATTTATGAATTCGTTTTATATAGAGACAAACTAATAAATTACCACCCTGATATTCTTATTATCACCATAAACTCCACTGATATAACAGATGTTGCAGGGCGAGGAGGTTTTGAACGTTTTCACAACGATGGCACAGCTGGTAAAGATGCCCCTTCGTGGGAATGGTTATATGCTACTAATCATATTATCCGATTAATAATTAATGCAAATGACTATAGCTCCAGTTTATTAAAAAATGTACACTCTAAAGAAGCAGAGTTAAAAGCGATTCTTCATATCAAGGAAGCATTGTCAAAATTAAAAACATTAACAAGTGAACAGAAAACAAAATTACTAGTTGTATTACAGCCTTCTATTCAAGAATTTGAAGGAGGAATACACACACCATTTTTTGGCCAAACTGAACTTGCTAAATTCTTAAAAGAAAAACAATTTCATTTTCTTGATAGTTCAATCGATTTTAAGAAAAACGTATCGACTATATCACATTACTATTATCCTCTTGATTCGCATTTCAACGAGAAAGGATATTCTTTATTTGGAAAAACAATTTATGAAAAAATTGAAGACTTAGGTTTCCTCGATTGATTTCTTGCACTAAATCAAAGTCATTTTACAATCTTCGCAAACTCCATTGTAATTCGCAATTTACTCTCGAAATCATTTAAGTCCATTAAAAAAGGGAGTCTCAATAGAAACTCCCTTTTTAGCATTAAAACTTTAATTCAATTATTATTTCTGAATAATTATTGTACCAATCATTTCTTGATTTTCAATTGTCACAACACGCACTAAATACTTACCCGCAGATAATTGAGAGCCATTTACCAAACCTTCATTTAGGTCAATTGGTAAACGAACACTTCTTCCTATAAGATCAACTACCTCAATAGATTTAATTTGTCCATCATAGTTGATTTTGAAATTTCCGTCAATTGTAGGGTTTGGGGAAAAAGTCAATGTTCCTGCAGATAGATCAGTTAAACCAACTTCTGTTACCGTAACACAAGCTGAAGTATCTGAACAACCATCTTCCGTTATAATTACAGCGAAGTCGCTACTATACGTAGGAGTAAAATTGTGATTTGTTTCTCCTACTAGAGGTGTATTACCAGCAGAACAATCGATCCATTGGTATGTTACACCTGCAGTTACATTTGAAGAAACAATAGAAATACCATCATTTGCAATATAAGTTGAAACATCAATACTTTCAATTACTACATCTTGCGTTTGAGACGAAGTGTTTCCACAATCATCTACATAATTCCAAGTGACAGTTGTTGTTCCAAGGGTATTAATTGGGAACACTTGAGTTGTTGTTGCTGTTATAACTCCAGAACAGTTATCTGTTGCTGTAGGTGGTGTTAACGTTACATCACAAAAAGCGGTTTCTGTTACCAAAGATGCTACATCAAAAATTGGAGCATCAATATCCTGAACCACGACTAATTGAATAACATTAATTGAATTTCCACAATTATCTGTTACTGCAAATGTTCTTGTAATTGTTTCAGGACAAGTTAATCCGTCCGAAACATCATTTACCCAGGTTACTGTTGGAACTCCACAATTGTCTGCTTCATCAGTAACCCATCCAGTAACTGGCGCTGGGATATCCGCTGCACATTGAACATTCAGTGTTGTTGGATTAGAAGCCGTTGGGGCCGTTACATCTTCGATATAAATCATTTGAACAACATCAATGTTATTTCCACTTTCATCAGCAACATTATATGTTCTAGTAATTGTATCCTGACATCCATTACCAGTTACAACATCACTAACGTGACTCACAGTTATAGGTCCTAAGCAATTGTCTGCTTCATCTGTTACAACTGAAATATCAACAACAGCATCCGCTAAGCATTCAAAACTTAAAGCTGTTGGATTAGAAGCAGTTGGGGCAATTGCATCTGTAAGAATAACATTTTGCGTTTGCGTAGAAGTATTTCCATTACCATCGTCGTACGTCCATGTAACCACCGTTGTTCCTTGAGTTGTGATTGGAAGTGTTGCATCGTTCGTTACTGTTACCGTTCCACCACAGTTATCTGTAGCTGTTGGTGCAGTTAAACTCGTTACCTCACACTCTGCTGTTATATCTG
>Ga0193953_1000925_pt1 | contig 14531 bp, 10 predicted proteins | sample BB_4_MG_FD_140325 | JGI IMG/M metagenome (GOLD analysis project Ga0193953, IMG submission 140325) | Microbial mat bacterial communities from the Broadkill River, Lewes, Delaware, United States - BB_4_MG | ecosystem: Environmental > Aquatic > Freshwater > River > Microbial mats | place: USA... | reverse complement strand
GCATTGTTTCTGTATAATTTTACGCAGAACATTGAGTGGCCTGGTCCGGCTGCCAGTAATGGTGACTTCGTCATCACAGTAGTAGGTGATAGCGAAATGGCTGCCGAACTTGGGAAGTTGGCTAAGGTTAAAAAGGTAGGAACCAAAACAATGGTTGTCAGAAAGGTCAGTAACGTAGATGAAGTAGGCGATGCCCACATTGTATTTCTGGCGGCTTCCAAAAGTAGTCTCATGCCGATGTTGGATTCTTATCAAAAAGGGAAGAGTGTATTGATTGTAGCAGATAAATCAGGTTTGTGTAGTCAGGGGGCTGGTATTGCATTTACTACCATTGAGGGCAAGTTGCGTTACGAAATTTGTAAAGAGCGTATTGAAGAGCACGGCTTAAAGGTTTCGCACAAATTGGTGACTCTCGGGAAAAAAGTTCAATAAGTAAAATGTTAGAACATTAATAATGAAGCAAATTAAACATTATATTATAGCCTTGGCTATTGTGTTTCTGGGTTTACCTGTTCAAATGATGGCCCAGGACAGTCAAACAAAGCAATTGACAAAAGAACAGGTGTTGAGCATGACCATTGAAGAATTATCTTCCTTGCCATTGGAGGAGTTGATGCAGGCTATTGATGTGGCAGGGGTGAATAGTATGGAAGAGCTGTTCGAATTGCTGTTGAATAAAAATGTGAAATCAGTATCTAAGAAGGTGGAAAATGCGTTTGATTCGCCACTTTCTTCAACCGTATTGAGCCGTTCAGAAATCGAATCGTCGGGAGCAACCACTTTTGAGGAGGCCTTGAAGCTTGTGCCTGGGGTAATTGTAAGAGAAAAAACCAATGGTAATTTCGATGTGCATCTGAGAGGCTTTGATAATTTACCTCCCAAAAATATGCTAATCAGTGCCGAAAATACAAGTACCCTGGTAATGATTGATGGCCGTCCGGTTTTTAACTATGTATTTGGAGGTACTCTATGGGAGACTTTACCCATTGGTTTAGGAGATGTAGATCGGATTGAAGTTGTTCGCGGGCCTTCCAGCGCCTTGTATGGTCCGAATGCTGTTACCGGGGTGATAAACATCATTACGCGACAGGTGGATGAAGAGACACCTCTTGTTTCTGTTGATATGCAGGGAGGCAACTTATCTTCTTACATTGGAAATATAGGTATTCGCAAAAAAATTAATGAAAAATGGAGTGCTTCTCTAACAGCGAATGTTGATCGTCGCGATAGGGTTACCGATCAGCTTTATATTTTAACAGAAAAAATGGTGATGGATAATGATCCGGATAAAACATCTCTCACCAGAGGTTATTATGACAAGGCAGATTATGAACATCTTCAAAAGGACGTCAATGGTCAATATTTTTACCTGATGGATCGCAATGATGATGTGGATGATTGGTATCCCAACCCGGAACGTGCGAAAGAAAAATATGGAGCGAATGGTTTTCTTTCTTTTAAGCCAAAGTCCGATGTACAATTTGATTTGGCTACAGGCTTTCAATATTCCTTTGTTAATTCGTCCTCATTGGCTGATAATGTTTCATCCATGACCGGGCGGGATTCAAGAACCGGATATTTTGATTTCAGTGGAAGGTATAAACAATTGCAGTTTAAAACGAATTATGCCTTTGGTCCACAAACTTATGTAACAGGTAATAATGGATACAAGCAGGATATGGAGCAGTTTTCAGTATCCGCTGAATATGATTGGCAGATAAAAAGTCTTAATATCAGACCGGGAGTGAGTTATCAATACAGTTCAACAGATGATTCGCCTTATCTGAAAGAGGAGGAAGTTGGTTTTTTTAACGGACAAGTTAAAAACTCGGCGTTATCTGCAAGTGTGCGCTTTGATTATCTAACTTTTAATAAGTTGCGTCTGGTGGCAGCATTAAGGGCTGAGACTTATGAATACCCGGAGGACATTTATGGATCATGGCAGTTTGCTGCCACGCTGCCATTAAATGATAAGCATCTTATTCGGGCAGTCTACTCCCGTGCGAATCGTTCTGCGTTTTTACTAGATACTCACGCAGATTATATTTGGGAGCGCGAGGGACGAGAACCACCGGCAAATATTTATTTCGGAGGAAATAAAGATGTGGATCTGATGACTACTGACATGGTGGAGCTCGGATATCGTGGGCGTCCGGCTAAAAACATATTAGTAGATGTAGAAGCTTTTTACTCAAAAGCAAAGAACTTTACGGCTTTCATGCCGGATAGCACCTTTACGGTTAGACATCCGCTTGTGCCATCCATTACATTGCCCTACTATGCCAATATCACCTACTCAAACCTTGACTTAACAGCCCAGCAGATAGGTGTTTCGGTAAGTGTGGATTGGATTGTCAGTGAAAAATTATTTGCTAAAGCAAATGTTACCGTGCAGGAAACAAAGTTGGATAATTATTATCCCTATTCACGCGATGAGTTAATTGGTTATCAGTATCTTGTTGGTAAGGGAGTGTTAGATCAAAATGCTGCGTTACCAGGTGTGGGTATTACCAACCTGCCTGAAAACACGGAAAGTGATGTGAAACATGAGGCTACGCCTTCTGTATGGGGAACTTTAGGATTGGTTTATAAGCCCATTGAAAAACTAGAGATATCATCATTTGGACACTTTATCGGCCAGCAGCAGTTTACAAATATGTATGGAACAGTAGACTTAAAGGATAAGTTTACGCTTAATGCTAAAGCGTCGTATCATGTGACGAAAAATGTTAAGGTGTTCGTTAATGCTCGTAATTTGTTTAACAATACAGAGCGTGAGTTTGCTTATATGGATGAAACCAACGGTTTATATTTGGTGGGAGCAAGTCTTAAGTTCTAGAAGAATCAAATAATCATTACATTCTGCAAAGGCAGTGGCATCCATTTCGCTACTGCCTTTTTTTATAATTGCGCTGGATGGTGGTGATCCATGCAAAGTATGAGTAAGCTAATTGCTCAGGTGATTAATGCTTAGAGTACATGGAGATAAAAATGTTTAACCGTGGTAATAAATAATTTTTACCATGATAAAACTTGACTTTTACCACGGTAAAAAAGATATTGCCTTATCTGTAGCGTTCATACTGGTCAAGTGAAGCGGCCATGTCATCCCTGTTGATGTGGCATCCATCTACTAAGGGGCGCAACGATAGAACTGTTGTTTTTCGTATTAAAATAGGAGATAGAGCAGATGGCATTAAAATATAAAGCAGTGGCGCATAAACTGCCTCAGCAGCCCGAAAAGTTTTATGCACGGGCCTGTAACCGGCATAAAGTAACCTTGGACGATTTGGCGACTATGATTTCCCGTAATTCATCCGCCTCCCGGGCCGATGTAGTGATGGTGCTCACTTCAGTGACCGATCTGGTGCCTTCCTTATTGCTTCAAAATAATTCGGTGCAATTGGGAGAGTTGGGAACCATTAGCCTTCATTTTAACAGCAAAGGGGAGCTGTCTGAAGAAGCGGTTACCTGGCGTTCAGTCAATAGAGTTAGAGTCCGTTTAAGAGCCGGACTCATGTTTAAAAAGAAATTGGATAAAATATCTCTAAAAAGGGTAAAAAAATAGACTTTTGATCTCAAAAGTCTATCACTGGTTTTGTTCAAAACCTCTAAAACAAGCCATGAATTTCTGCATCGACTTTATCAATGATCATGCTTAAATCTGCTTTGTTTTGAATGAAATCAATGTTGTTGCTATCAATCACCAATAGTTTTCCCTTTTTATAGCTTTGAATCCATGCTTCATAGCGCTCGTTCAGTCGTTTGAGGTAGTCTAAACGAATGTTGTTTTCATAACTTCGGCCACGCATCTGAATTTGATTCACCAGGGTAGGGATGGATGCTCTCAAATACACCAGTAAATCCGGGGGTTGAACCAGGCTACTCATCAACTCAAAAAGAGACTCGTAATTGTCGAAATCACGTCGGTTCATCAAACCCATATCATATAAATTGGGTGCAAAAATATAGGCATCTTCATAAATGGTTCGATCCTGAATAACGGATTTGTCCATTTTACGGATGTGTTGAACCGATGAAAAGCGACTATTCAGGAAGTATACTTGCAGGTTGAAAGCCCAGCGCGGCATGTCTTCATAAAAATCCGATAAATAGGGATTTTCATCCGCATCTTCAAAATGGGGCTCCCAATTATAATGGTGGGCCAGCAATTCAGTTAACGTTGTTTTTCCCGATCCGATGTTGCCTGCGATAGCTATGTGCATGATAATTGGATTTTTAAAAATCTCACTCAGATGCGTTCATCTCAATTAATTCATCAATATATTCCCGGTTATTGGCCAGGCGGGGTACTTTGTTTTGTCCACCCAGTTTATTTTTACTCTTTAGCCAGTTGATGAATAAGCCAGGGCGTGCAACTATCAAATGTGGTTTTTCCAGTGTAATGTCTTTATAGCGTTTGGCTTCATAATCACTATTAACAGCTTGCAGCGTTTCATCCAACACGGTTAAAAAAGTGTCGTAACTGGAAGGTGCTTTCTCAAATTCAACCAGCCATTCATGTGTACCTTTTGTCTCAGAAGCCATAAAAATGGGAGCAGCGGTGTATTCTTTAATAATGGCACCCGTTACAAGGCAGGCCTTTTCCAAGGCTCGTTCCGCATTTTCTATCATGAGTTCTTCGCCAAAAGCATTGATGTAATGTTTGGTACGGCCGGTGATGATAATCCGGTGCGGCTTAACTGAGGTGAAACGAACCGTATCTCCAATTAAATAGCGCCACAAACCACCATTGGTAGTGATGACCAAAGCATAATCAACACCAGTTTCGACATTTTCAATAGTTTTGGCATGCGGAAAGGGCTTAGCCAATTCACTTAGCGGGACAAATTCATAGAAAACGCCATAATCCAACATTAACAGCATGGATTGGATAGACAAGTCATCCTGGATAGCAAAAAAACCTTCAGAAGCATTGTACGTTTCCAGGTAAGTCATTTTATCCGTTGGGATAATGGCTTTGTATTGATTGCGGTAGGGGGTGAAGTTGATGCCGCCATGAATAAATAATTCAAGGTTTGGCCATATTTCCAGTAAATTTTTTTTACCAGTTTTTTCAAGTACATGTTTGATAAGCACCATAAACCAACTGGGTACGCCAGCCAGAGACGTGACATTTTCCTTGATGGTCGTTTCTGTGATTTTCTCCAGTTTGGCTTCCCATTCATCCATTAAGGCAATGGATTGCTCAGGCGTGCGCATAAAATGGGTCCAAAACGGAAGGTTTTCTATGAGGATGGCGGAAAGATCACCGTAATAACTATCGTTACTGAAATTATTAATTTGATGGCTGCCTCCTAGTGTCAGGCATTTGCCCGAGTACATTTCTGAATCCGGCCGATTTTGATAGTAAAGTGCCAAAACGTCTTTGCCGCCTCTAAAGTGGCAATCTTCCAACGATTCATTTGTGACAGGAATAAATTTACTTTTTGTTGATGTGGTGCCAGATGATTTAGCAAACCATTTGATCTCGCCTGGCCACAGTAAGTTTTTCTCCCCCTGGCGTAAGCGTTCAATATAGGGCCGGATGTTTTCATAGTCCTGTACCGGGATGCGACTTTGAAATGTTTCATAGTTATGAATGCTCTCAAAGTCATATTTATGGCCAATTTCAGTTTCGCTGCCTTTTTTTAATAATTCGGTTAATTGGTTGTGCTGTATCTCCTCAGGTCTGTTCTTGAAATCCTCTATCTGGGAAAGCCGGCGTGAATTAACCAGTGATATTATTGATCCGAGTATGGGCATAGGTCTTTTTGCTAAAAATATCTGTTGGCATTAAAGATACACAATTTTGGATATTTGAAAAGTGATCGTTAACAGATGAGCTTATTAATAAGTTAGGTTCATCTTGATGAAAATAGGATATTATTAAAAACGTCTACAATTGATTATGTCATGCTTCACCCTGACCTTGAGCTTATTTATTCAAGCTTTTATTATGCTTTAATTGAGCACTAAATAAAATAAAAGAAAATAAATAGAAATATTTTCGCTATTCAGACTTATGATAATGAAAAAAGAATTATATTTGGGGTATAACTATTTATTAACTCAGTAGTTATTTCCCGATAAAGGAGCCCGTTGTTTTTCAACAACGGGCTTTTTTGTATATTATAGGTGAGGGATAAGATTTGAACAGTTTATCTGTTTGTTCAATTATTTAGTATACTACTGTTGGATAAGAAGCCTGTTTTTTGCTTAAATAATCATTGCTTTTTTGTTTTCTGAATACAGTTAATAGTATTAGCCAGTTCTCAATCTATTTCTTTTTTTATTTTTACAGCCTAAAACGGTATTAGATGAATTATTTCGATATAGTAATTGGTATTATTCTCATTATAGGCTTGGTAAAAGGATTTAGAAATGGTTTGGTGATTGAATTAGCCGCCTTGGCTGCCTTGGTTTTAGGATTATTGGGTGCAGTTTATTTTAGTGACATTACGGAGTCCTATTTATCACAGTATCTGACGTCAGATCATATTGGAATGATAGCTTTTGTTATCACCTTTGTATTGATTGTCATTGGGGTTCATCTCTTGGCCCGTGTCCTAGATAAATTAATTACAGCGGTGGCTTTGGGGCCAGTCAACAGGATAATGGGAGCCCTCTTTAGTTTATTGAAATATGCTTTTATTATTAGTGTGTTGTTAGCGGTGGTGAATGGTTTGGAACGGAATTTCAAGTTTTTGCCTGAAGAGCAGAAAGAAAGCTCAATACTGTTTGAGCCAATTGCTGCCATTGCCCCATTTGTATTTCCTTATTTAAAGTTTGATACAGTAAAAGAACAGTACGAAGAGGCTACCAGACACATTGAAATATGATCACTAAAGTCCATTTGCCAAAAAGGATTTATAAATGGCAGCAGATCGATACCCGCCAATGCTCATATTGTCAGATTGATGACAATGATGCGGCCAGTTCTTCAAATGCATTATTGATCTTTGTAAACAGCTTTTCTTTTTCAATGGGTTTGATCACTATTCCATTGTATCCAGAGGCATATAAATTAGTTTTTTTGTCTTCACTCAAATCAGTCGAAAGGGCAACAATGGGAGTGGTCACATTTTGTTGTCGTAAAGATTGGATTAATGCATGTGCATCTATTCCTGGTAAATCAATGTCAATTAATGCCAGGTCAAGATCTGTCCGTTTTAGTAGCAATTCGCGCCCGGAAGCTACAGTACGGGCAGAAAGAAGCATCACCTTGGTGGGCTCTATCAGTTTTCGCAGTTGTAATTGGGTAGTACCTGTCGCATCGACCAATAAAAACAATTTGTCCTCCCATGAATAATGGATTGGAGCAATACTGGCTGGAGGTTGTATTTCTTCAACCGTCAAATCAATTTTATCAGGTGGAGAAGTTATTAGTGGTAAAGTAAAATGAAACTCAGAGCCGGTTTCCTTTTCCGAAATAACGCCAATAGTACCTCCCATAGCATGTATCAACCGCTTACAAATGGATAATCCAAGACCGGTTCCGCCATAATTTTTAGCAGTGCTTTCTTCTTCCTGACGGAAGGGATTAAAGATAACCTCATGTTTTTCAGGTTCAATGCCAATACCTGTATCTCTCACATAAAACCGTATCCCCTTGTCATTGATAGAGTAACCCAATTCAATGAATCCTTTTTGAGTAAACTTGAAGGCATTATAGAGTATATTTATAAACACCTGGCGAAGTCTGGATCTGTCACAATATAAGCGTGTGTTATAATTCTGATCAGGTAGGTTAAGGTAGAATTTCAAGTGATTTTTATTGGCCAATGGCATTTTTTTAATAAAGAGCTGATAAAGCTCATCTAATAATGCATTGGGATTCAGTTCCTCTTCGTTGAGAACTAATTCACCACTTTCAATTTTTGCCAGGTCAACAATGTCATTAATTAGCTCCATCAGATTTTCGGAGCTATTGTTTATGATATTGATGTATTCCCCTTTTTCAACCTCTGAGATGGTATCTTCCTTAAGTAAATTGGAAAAGCCAACAATCGCATTAAGGGGTGTTCTTATTTCGTGGCTCATATTAGCCAGAAAGGCTGATTTGAGACGATCGGCACTGACTGCCTTTTCTTTAGCAACAACCAGTTCCTGCTCTGCCCTTTTGCGACGGGTAAAATTGCGCCCTACTAAGAGAATAGAAGTTAATTGGTTGTGATCGTCTGCTTCCGGAGTAATGGTCCAGTCAAAAGCGAGGACAGAACCCTTGTGAATAATTTCCAGTGATAAGGGAGAAATGGATTCTGTATTAAAGATATCAGGAATAGCGTTGCTTAATCCCTCGACCAATTCAGAGGGTAGACCAGTAATATCTTTTAAGTGTTTGCCTAAACAGTTTTCCGGATCAAGCTCGTAATCTTTTAAAAAGGCTGCATTGCAAAACGATACCGTATTTGCACGGTTGATTCGGATAATGTGATCAGAGGAGTTCTCTGTAAGGGCTCGGAATTTCTTCTCACTCTGTTTTAGGGCAGCTTCATTACGTTTTCGGTGTGTTATGTCATGTAATGTGAAATAATAATGCTTTTCTCCATCCAGGACAATTCGCGTACCATATGCTTCGGTATGAATAATTTCTTTGTTTTTATTCATGACCTGGATATCGCCCATAAAATCAATGCCTTGATCAATTTTTTCAATAGCTTTTTGCAAACGGTCGATGTAGCGAATGTCGGGTAATATTTCTTGCAGAGTGAGTTGAGATAAGTGCTCTGGATTATATCCTAGCAAATTACAAGCGGCACTGTTGGCAAATGAAATGTTTGCCGATGATTTTAGAATGAAAATGCCATCAACGGTTGATTCTATAATTTTTCGGTAGCGTTCTTCACTTTCCAGCAAGTTTTGCTCAGCACGTTTAATTTGTGTGATATCTTCTCCAATTAAAAGAAAGCTGTTTTGATTTGTCGCATGGGGTGCAGGGGTACCAATGATGCGGAATCGGATTTTTCGTTTGGACTTGGAAAGCATCTCTACTTCAATGGTAGAAATACCTTTTGATTGAATCTCTGAATAAAAATTTTCTATGCCTTTTAAGTCTTCGTTATCCGTTCCGTAAAGTGATGAAGCATGACTACCCACCAGTTCCTCATGACTATATTCGGATATGTCGAGTACTGTTTGATTGGCATACTCAACAATGCGGTTATTAATCAGGACAATGCCTATTGGAGCGGTATGTAGAATGTTTTGAAGAAATTGCTCTTTGCTGGAGAGGGTTTCATTTATTTTAAGGATCTCGGCATGTTTCTGGCGAATTTCACGGGTTGCACAATGTCGTTCAAATGAACCGGCCAGAATTTCAGCAGCAATACTCAAGGCTTTTTTATGGGATTCATCCCAGGCGTAATCAGTTTCACGGTGGTCAAACCCTATAAACCCCCAAAAATGGTCAGCCGATTGAACTGGTATAGCGATCAAAGAACAGGTTCCAATTTTTTGCCTAAAAATACAATTCTGCGAGTCCGACGAAGCCAGGTGGTTTGAGCTGATGAACTTATCCTTTATGAAGGTTTCTTTCCAGCCAGGTAAATCATGCTCGTAGTTAATTTTTTGCAATTGGTTTTGGACACTATGTATTTCTGGTCTACAATATTCGAAAGTATTATTGCAGTAACGATCATCGTCTGTGTTTTCAAAGAGAAATGCACGGCTCACATTGAAGTGGTTGGCTAATCGTTGCAGAGCTGTTTTTATTTGAACCTGAAAATCCAATCCCGACGAAAAGAGGCGGGCTATTTCCAGTAATAGTTGCTGGCTATCAATCTGATTGTTTAGCTTTCGTTGAGATGCTTCATCTTCAAATGCGTTGGTAATCAAATGGGCTGTAATCTGTAATAAGTCTGTTTCATGAGGTAGCCACTCGCGGTTGAAACTGCATTCATCGAAACCAATAAAGCCATAGAAATGACCTTTTACCAGCAGGGGATATACTAAAAGAGATTGAATGTTTTGTGCGGATAAGAGTTGATGGATTTCTTCCGGGAGCTCAGTAAGAATATTAGCAGCTTTTATCTGTCCTTCGGTAATGAGCATTTTTTGCCAAGCCGGGAAGTCGGTATAAGAAAAATTTTGAAGCTTGCCTATTTGAGCCTCAACATCATCATTGCACCATTCAAAGGTGTTTCTGGAACGCTTATTGTCATCAAAATTTTCAAAGATGTAAATTCGACTCACATCAATGAATTCTCCAAGAGTTCTTAAAACATGATTGATTTTAGTCGAAAAGGCCTGGTTAGAAGTCAAGACACTAGATATGTGCAACGGTAAATAACCGGGCTTGAAAGAATCAGCTGATTGGGGTTCATGAGGTGTAATACCCCAAACGCCCTGATACATTCTCTTCATGACGCGCTTCAGTCGTCTATTCTCAGCCTCCAGGCGATTAAGTTGTTGATCCTTTTCAGTTGTCATGGATATGAGTCGTCGATCAATGCAATCAGAATTACGGCATACATGGTAGTTATTTGTTTATCAACCTTATCCCGAAGCCTTCTGTTTAACATTTACAAAAGTAATTATTTCTGGTATCCAATAATGGTATGTTCCTAAAAGAAATATGGGTGTTCGTGTAAAAGATGGAACCTGGGATTAATAAGTTGATTGTTTCCTCACAGCTAGAAATTCCATTTTAAGCGAATGTAGTTCATTAAATATGTGACGGTGGTATTGTTCTCCTGTCCTGAAAACACCTGGCCAAAATAGGAAAGGTAAAGGTCGTCACGAAGGGAATAATCCAGAGATGGGCCTATGTAACCTGCATCAACACCGGGATACCACATAAATGCCAGGGAGGCTGACAGGAGAGGGGTGACGGGATAGGAAGCTGATCCAAATAGTGAGTAGTCTGAAATACTTAGTGTTTTAACGGATGCATCCAGGGTATAAAAATCGAAAAAGCTAAAATCACTGTTGTCAATATTGCTGCTATAAAGCATTTCCGTTTGAAGCATCAGGGAATTTTTAAATGTATAATTGGCTCCAATTGAACCAATGAAAATCAGATCTTCGGTATCAGTTTTAGGTATGAGGGAAGTTAATTCACCATAAAAGCCTGCGCCTTCAATCTGCCCTGACCATCCCAAGCCAAGTACCCAATCATCCTCGTTATAATAACCCGCCAGGGTTTGGAAGTCATAATTCCATTTGTTGAAACGATAACGCACAGCGGCGGATATTTTATTTTCATGATCCGTCTTTAATACAGCTTCCAGCGATGAGGAATAATCGGTGTAATATTGGAAGCGGATACCGTCAATACCGGGACGTTCAGGATAATCAAAGTCAAAATAAGAGTAAGCATTAAAAATGTCATTGGGATTCCAAATCATTGTCATACCCCAGTTGACGCGCTGGCGGCCAACCCGTATTTGCCATTTGTTTTTGGTATAGTCAAGCCACAGTCGATCAATCATGGTGTTAAGCACGTAACTATTTCCGGAGAAGAGGTTTGTGGAAAGATCCAGCCATCCATTATCCTTACTGATAAGCTCCTCGTAATAGGGAATGTTTTTGACTGTTTCGCCCCACATTAATTGATTTCGAAGTTCTAGTGAGGTGGATAACTGATCAGAAGGAATCCACGAGAAATTGAGTCGATTATGAATGAGATTATCGAAATAGGTTTCATTGTTGAGATTTTCATGAATAATTGATGGCATTTCGGTAACGTAGCCATTGATTTGAACCTGAGAGTGACTCCATTGACAAATCAAAATCAGAGCTGTAACTGCAAGGTGTCTCATGGTCATTTGATATGGAAATTACTTACGTTCATCGCTTTTAACCTGCCCATCTTCAATGGTGATTACTCTTCGGGCTTTTTTAACCACCCGGGCATCATGTGTGGAGAAAATAAATGTGATGTTTTCTTCCCGATTGAGTTTTTCCATGATGTCCAGCAAAACTTCAGTTGATTTGGAATCCAGGTTGGCGGTTGGTTCATCAGCCAGAATGAATTTTGGTTTAGAAGCGAGTGCTCGAGCCACAGCAACCCGCTGCTGCTGACCGCCTGATAATTGACGTGGACGGATATGGGCTTTATCCGGGATGCCCACTGCCTCTAGTAATTCTTTGCTGCGTTGCTCCCGTTGCGCTTTGGGAACTTTTTGTAGCTCCATAATGAATTCAATATTTTCTTTGGCTGTCAAAACTGGAATTAAATTATAGGCCTGGAAAATGAATCCAATATTATGGAGACGAAACTTGATACGTTCATTAGCAGATAATTTATTTATACTTTGCGAATCAATGGATATACTTCCCGATGTTGGATCATCCAAGCCACCAAGCATATTCAGGAGAGTTGTTTTGCCTGACCCGGAAGGGCCCACAATGGCAGCGAATTCCCCTTGTTCAAATTCAAGAGATATCCCATTGACTGCATGAACAGGTACTTGTGTGGCATTATATACTTTTGTTAAATCCTCAATTTTTATGATTGACATGACTTTATTTTTAAAATTAAAAAATCGATTATATAACCCGAATGGCTTCTGATGGATTTAATTTCAGCCCTTTGTAAGCCGGGTAAAGAGATGCGATAATGCCCGTAATGATGACCAGTGCTGCAATGGTTACGACCATTGGTATATCATACATGGGAAACACAATGGGCGCGAATCCCCACTCGGTTAATCCTTCACCCCAAAGACTGAGGTCAATTCCATCAATTTGCAGATATTCTGTGAGGCCGATCCCACCCAGTATTCCGGAAAATCCGCCAACGATTGAAAGCATGATGGATTCCAGAACAATCATGGTGAAAATTCGGCGTTTGTTCATCCCAACGGCCATTAACATACCCAATTCACGAAGGCGCTCTAATACCACCATCAGCATGGTGTTCACGATCCCAAACCCCAGGGCCAAAAGAATGATGATTACCAGAAAGTATTGATAGGTATTTCCCACTTCAGTCAGGTATCCTAACTCAGGAGATACGTCCTGCCAGCTTTCAGTTAATAAATCGGGATATAGAGATGTTAGCTTATTTACGATCTGCATTTGCATCTCTTGATTTTCAACATGAACGGCTATCTCATGAGCAGCATCTGCTGGTAATAGAGTCAATTTTTGCAAATCATTTTTCTGAACCCATACATACGCTTCATCAAATGAAGTGTTAATGGTCTTGAAAATACCAGTTATCCGAAAGGCACCGCCGGTAATATTTCCGTCAGCATCCTGAAGACGAAGCACGATTTTCGAACGGAGGCGGACTTTTAATTTTTCAGCCAGTTTTTGACCTATCACAATGGAGTGGCGTCTTTGGCTCTCAAACCAATCACCGGCTACGATTTTTTCAGACAAATTGATGACTTGCTTTTCCTGTTGCGGATTTGCTCCAAGTACCATAATTCCGGTAGAAGTTTCAGCAGAAGCTACCATCGCTTGAATTTTGAAACGCTCCGAAACTCCATTCACACCTGGTAATAAAAGTATTTGCTCTCTCTTCTCCAGAGCTTGACTGATATAAATATTTTGATCATCTGTATTTTTGAATTGGGGATGGTGGAGTTGAATGTGAGAAGTTTCTGTTTCGATGCCGTCATTGAGGCGTTGCTGCATCCAGCCAGTCATAAAGGTAGATGAAAATAACCCGAATAGCATGCCCACAAACATTGCCATGATCACTACCAAGCTGCGCGTTGGATTGCGCCAAATATTTCGCCAAGCAATTTTTAGTATCATAGGATTAGTCTTTTAATGCGTTAATTTCTTCAAATCGAATTAGCTTGTAGAGAGGAAAAAGGGCAATGACTACTGTCATTATAAATACGGCCAACATTTGATTGATGAAAACATCAGGGGCCCAGGCAAAAAACATGTAAGGCTCAAAACCCAGGTCTTGCATCCATGCACCTCCTTTGCCCGAAATAGGGATTGGATTTAAGAAAAAGTAGCCCACCACGGGAAACGAACCTATTAATCCGGAAATAACACCAACAGCACCAATGAAGATGGTTTCAATAACAACGGTTAATGCCAATCGCCATTTTTGCATGCCAATCGCTACCATCACACCAAACTCATGCTTGCGCTCGGCCATCATCATCATTATTGTACCAAATATTCCAAATCCAATGACGATGTATAGAATCACTTTCATCAATAAAGCAGTGGTCCGGTCACTTTCAATTTGCTGTACGAGGGGTGGAAACATTTCTTCCCAACTCATGGCTGTGTATGGGGAGTGGATTCCTGATTTGAGTTGGGGAAGAACTTTTTTCATGGTTTGATTATCCTCCACCATTAGGACTAGCGACGAAAGCTGACCTTCGGCCGTATAGAAATACTGGCAGTTTGATAGCTCCATGTAAATTATGCGTCTATTGTATTCCGGATTGAAATGTTTGATCAATCCACGAACCGGAAACTTCCCTGCAGCACTGACACCATGGTATCCTTGCCCCAGCAGGACCAATGTGTCTCCAATGTCTATTTTCATACTTTTCGCCAGCTCTGCGCCCAGAATAATCCCATCATCGTTAGGAGATAAGTATTGACCAGCT
>Ga0193953_1000922_pt1 | contig 14583 bp, 14 predicted proteins | sample BB_4_MG_FD_140325 | JGI IMG/M metagenome (GOLD analysis project Ga0193953, IMG submission 140325) | Microbial mat bacterial communities from the Broadkill River, Lewes, Delaware, United States - BB_4_MG | ecosystem: Environmental > Aquatic > Freshwater > River > Microbial mats | place: USA... | reverse complement strand
TCGCTGGCCGACGCCATTCAGCACCATACGCTCTACCAGCCGGAACTCTATCTCTGCGGTGGTGGTAGCCACAACCGGGCCCTGCATGCACGCCTGCAACAACTGCTGCCCGATGCGCGTATCGACACCACCGCCGCTATTGGACTACCCCCCGATTGGGTCGAAGCCGCCGCCTTCGCCTGGTTTGCCATGCGTACCCAGCACCAGCAGACATCCAGTCTGGCCAGCGTGACCGGAGCCCGTCAGGATCGCATTCTGGGCGCCATTCATCTGGCCTGAAACGCAAAACGCCGGCACAGGGCCGGCGTTTTGGTAAATATCGGATCGCGACGACTCAGATCGAGAAAGATGATCCGCAACCGCAGGTTGTTGTCGCGTTGGGGTTGTTGATCACAAACTGGGAGCCCTGCAGACCTTCCTTGTAGTCGACCTCGGAACCCGCCAGATACTGGTAGCTCATCGGATCAACCACCAGCATCACACCGTCACGCTCAACCGCCGCATCATCGTCCGCCATGTTTTCATCGAACGTGAAACCATAAGAAAAGCCCGCGCAGCCGCCACCGGTGATGTAAACCCGCAGTTTCAGCTTGTCGTTCTGCTCTTCTTCCAGCAGTGATTTGACCTTGTTGACCGCCGCATCGGTAAATACCAGATCGGCTGCTTGTGCAGTATCGCTCATAGTCACACTAAACCCTCTTTGATACAGCGCATTCTGCCTAAACCGACTAATTCAGTCAAGTATTGGGCAGATCAGGGCATCAGTGCAACCTGCTGCAGGCCGGTCGTCTCCGGCAGATCAAACATGATGTTCATCACCTGCACCGCCTGGCCGGATGCACCCTTGACCAGGTTGTCGATGGCAGACAGCACCACCACGGTGTCCTCACCCTGTGGCTGATGCACGCTGATACGGCACATATTGGAGCCCTTGACGCTGCGGGTTTCCGGGTGCGAGCCAGCCGGCAGCACATCGACAAACGGCTCATCGCGGTAGAATTCCTCGAACAGTGTCTGCAGATCCGGTCCGACCGGATCCTTGAGCACCGAATACAGGGTGGCATGGATGCCACGAATCATCGGCATCAGGTGCGGCGCGAAGGTTAGACCGACCGGACGACCGGCCATGCCGCTCAACCCCTGCTTGATCTCCGGCAAATGACGATGACCCGGCACACCGTAGGCCTTGACGCTTTCGCTGGACTCCGCCTGTAACATGGCGACATTGGCACCACGGCCGGCCCCGGTAACACCGGATTTGCAGTCGGCAATCAGACGACGGTGATCAATCAGACCGTTTTCCAGCAACGGACGGAAACCCAGCTGGACGGCCGTCGGGTAACAGCCGGCACAGCCGATCAGCTGACCGTCACGGATGGCATCACGGTTGACTTCCGGCAGACCGTACACAGCCTTCTGCACCAGATCCGGGCAGGTGTGTTCCAGGTTGTACCACTTCTCCCAGACCTCAATATCCTTGATGCGGAAGTCGGCCCCCAGATCGATGATGCGCACACCACGCTCGACCAGCTCCGGCGCCATGCTCATGGCAACGCCGTGCGGCGTGGCAAAGAACACCACATCGCAGGCTGCCAGACGGTCCACATCGGGCACACTGAATGCGAGGTCATAGTGGCCACGCAGGTTGGGGAACATGTCCGCGACCTGGATACCGTCCTCGGATCGCGAGGTAATCACCTCGACCTGAGCCTGCGGATGGTTTGCCAGAAGACGCAACAATTCTACACCGGTGTAGCCGGTGCCACCGACGATACCTACCTTGACCACATCAACCTCTCATCAGTACGTAAAAGCTGTTAGGGTATAATACTTAGCTGCTCAGCAGATGACCATGATCCCCTGAACCGACCATCATGCCACACCGACTGCTTTCACTGGAACACTTCCGCACTCGCCTGGCCCATGCTGACGCCCTGCCCCAGCTGGTTGTGCTCGGCATTCTGGCGGGACTGGCTGCGGGAGGACTGATCAGTCTGTTCCGTTCAGCCGATACCCTGCTGCAGATCTGGCTGCTCAGCGGCGGTGCCGAGCGTTTTGAAGAATTGCCGGATCTGTACCGCCTGCTGCTGCCGATTGCCGGCAGCCTGCTGCTGATTCTGCTGTTCGCCTGTATTCCGCCTCATGCCCGCTCCGTCGGCATTGTCCACCTGCTGGAACGGCTGGGCAACCACCAGGGACGCCTGCCCGGCCTCAACCTGCTGATCCAGGGTCTGGCTGCCCTGATCGCTCTGGCCAGCGGTCACTCGGTCGGCCGGGAAGGCCCTGCGGTGCATCTCGGTGCCGGTGCCGGCAGCCTGCTGGGCCAGCAACTCAATCTGCCCAACAACTCCATGCGCCTGCTGGTCGGCTGTGGTGCCGCCGCCGGTATCGCGGCCACCTTCAATACGCCGCTGGCCGGTGTCATTTTTGCCATGGAAGTGATTCTGCTGGAATACACGCTGATCGGCTTTTTGCCGGTCATGGTGGCCGCACTGGTCGGTGATGTGGTGTCACGCGCGCTGGTCGGGGAAGCGATCGTATTCAACGCCCCGGATCTATCCATCAACGAGTTGACCCAGCTACCGGTGGTGGCTCTGCTGGGCCTGTTGTGTGGCCTGCTCGCCACCAGTTTTCACCTGATCCAGATGCAGACATTCAGGCTGCGACACTGGAAGTTCCCGACTCGCTTTTTGCTGGCGGGCGTACTGACCGGCCTGGTCGCTCTGCAATGGCCGGAAGTGATGGGCGGCGGCTATGACACCATCGAAGCCCTGTTCCACCACCCCGCCCCGGTGCTGTTTTTATGCGGCCTGTTGCTGGCCAAATGCCTGCTCACACCGGTGGTGATCGGGCTGGGGATTCCAGCCGGGCTGATCGGCCCGACCCTGTTCATTGGTGCCGTGGCCGGCGCGCTGCTCGGTGCGCTGGGTAGCCAACTGACCGGTATCAGCCACACAGGCCTCTACGCCATGCTGGGCATGGGGGCCATGATGGCCGCTTTGCTCAATGCCCCCCTGGCCGCCCTGCTGGCGATGCTGGAACTGACCCAGAACACCGGCATCATCCTGCCCGGCATGCTGGCAATTGTGGTCGCCAGCCTGACCACCCGTTACGGTTTCAAGCTGCCATCCATTTTTTATGCATCGCTGCTTAAACAGGGCCTGGATCTGCGTCAGGCACCTCTGGCACAGATCCTGTCGCGCGCCGCCGTCGGCAGCCTGATGCGGCGCGATCTGTGTCAGGCCTCCGCCGAGATCAGCCTGACCACCGCCCGCACCCTGCTGGAAACGGCTCCCTACCGTATTCTGGTCGACAGCGACCAGCGCCACTTCCTGCTGCCACCGGCCGATTTACGCCACTATATCGACAGCCTGCCGGATGGCACGCCCGAAACACAGAGCCTCGACCTGCTGGCCATTCCGGCACAGCGACTGGATACCCGCCACCTGATCTACCGCGCCACACTGAAAGAAGCGCTGGACCAGATGCAGGAAACGGAACTGGACACGCTGGTCGTGGTCAGCAATCGAGAAGAGCCCATGGGCCTGATCAGCCGCCAGCAGATCGAAGAGTACTATCACCAGAAACAGAGCCTGTCATGACCCGACTGCACGGCCTTTACGGCCTGACCGATGCCCAATTGATGCCTACCGACCAGCAGATGCTGGAACAGGTGGAAAGCGCCCTCAGAGGCGGCATGCGTCTGCTGCAATACCGCGATAAATCCAGTGACAGCGAACGCCGCCTGCGCCAGGCCCGGGCACTGTTCGATCTCTGCCGCCAGTATGACTGCCCGCTGCTGATCAATGATGATGTCGAACTGGCACACGCCAGTGGCGCCAATGGTGTCCACCTCGGTCAGCAGGATGGCAGTGTCCGTGCGGCACGTGAGTATCTGGGCGCTCATGCACTGATCGGCCAGACCTGTCACGACCGTATCGAGCTGGCCCATCAGGCCGTGCGCCAGGGGGCCGACCATGTGGCCTTCGGTGCCTTTTTCCCGTCGTTGACCAAGCCCAATGCACAACCAGCCCCCCTGAGCCTGCTACAGGAGGCAAAGGCGCAACTGGCTGTTCCCGTGGTAGCGATCGGCGGAATCAGCGTGGATAATGCGACCCAGGTGATTGAAGCCGGTGCCGATCTGATTGCCGTGGTCCACGCACTTTTTGCAACCGATGATATCCAGCTGCAGGCCAACCGCTTCGCACAACAGTTCAACCTTTCGTAACAACCCTCTTTCAAGCTAAAGGAAGTGTCCATGTCACGTTCAGAATCCCTGTTCCAGGCCGCACAGGCCCATATCCCGGGCGGCGTCAACTCGCCGGTACGCGCATTCAAGGGCGTGGGCGGCACGCCGGTGTTCTTCAAGCGTGGTGAAGGCCCCTTCCTGTTCGATGAAGATGACCGTCAGTACATCGACTACGTCGGTTCCTGGGGCCCCATGCTGCTGGGCCATTCCTACCCGCCGGTTATCAATGCCGTGCGCGAAGCGCTGGACAATGGCCTCGGCTTTGGCGCACCAACCGCCATCGAAACCGAAATGGCCGATCTGGTCTGTGAACTGGTGCCGTCCATGGACATGGTACGCATGGTCAGCTCCGGCACCGAAGCCACCATGAGCGCCATCCGCCTGGCCCGTGGTTTCACCGGCCGTGACAAGATCGTCAAGTTCGAAGGCTGCTACCACGGCCACTCCGATTCCCTGCTGGTGAAGGCCGGTTCCGGCGCCCTGACGCTGGGCGAGCCCAACTCACCGGGCGTACCGGCAGCACTGGCCGAGCACACCATCACGCTGAACTACAACGATATCGACAATGTGCGTGAAGCCTTTGCCGAAATTGGCGATCAGATCGCGTGCATCATTGTTGAGCCGGTGGCCGGCAACATGAACTGCATCCTGCCCAGGGAAGGTTTCCTCGAAGGCCTGCGTGAAGTCTGCGACCAATATAGCAGCGTGCTGATCTTCGATGAGGTGATGACCGGTTTCCGTGTTGCCCTTGGCGGTGCGCAGGAACACTTCAACATCAAGCCCGACCTGACCACCCTGGGCAAGGTGATCGGTGGAGGTCTGCCAGTGGGCGCCTTTGGCGGCAAACGCGAAATCATGGAGTACATCGCACCGCTGGGCCCCGTGTACCAGGCCGGCACCCTGTCCGGCAACCCGCTGGCAATGGCGGCAGGGCTGGCGATGCTGACGGCACTGAAGGAAGAAGGCATTCACGAAGCGCTGGGCGCCAAGGCCGAATACCTGACTCAGGGGCTGGAAGCGATGGCGACTCGACACGGCATTCCGTTCACCACCAGTTGTGTGGGCGGCATGTTCGGCCTGTTCTTTACCGATCAGGACGTAGTCAGCAGCTTCGCCGAGGCCACCGCCTGCAATACGGAGCTGTTCGGCAAGTTCTTCCACGGCATGCTGGATGAAGGTATCTACCTGGCCCCCTCCGCATTCGAAGCAGGCTTCGTGTCCAATGCCCACACCGAAGCGGAACTGGATGCGACCCTGGCCGCTGCGGATCGCGTCTTCGCCAAACTGGCAGGCTGATCTGCATGCTGGGTAACAGCCTTTTGTTGCTGACGGCACTGACCGGTGCCGTCCTGCTGTTTCGTCACAGCGAACGACTGGCCGAAGCACCGCAGTCACAGCTGCAGGTCAGCAGCCTGAGTCTGGTGTTCATCGCCCTGGCAGCCATGGGGCAGCTCCTGCTGACCCCGGCAGGCCCGGGCCAGGACGTGGCCACCCTGCAACGCCTGCTCGATAATCTGGCGCTGTACGCCGGCCTGCCACTGCTGGCAACCGCGACCCTGGCACTGGCGATGGGCTGGTATTGGTCCAAGGCGGGCTGGGGCCGCTGGCTGCTGGCCCTGTTTGCACTGTTCGAACTGTGCCGCCGTATGGGACTGGGTGAGGACTACACACTTTGGCTCAGTGTGGCACTGGCTGCAGCGCTGGCAGGGGCCGCCTGGCGCCTGCGGTCACTGGTCAGTCGGGCAGCGGTCCTGCTGGCAGCACCGCTGGTGTTGCTCGGCATCAGCGCCGACACCCTGCTGACGGCTGAGCTGCCAGCACAACTGCAGACTGTGCTGCTGGCCGGCGGGCTGGGACTGGTCAGCTATGGTTTGCTGCACCAGACCCGAGCCACCACCCAGGCTCAATAGGCAGCCGCCCGGCGGCGTGCGTCCTGCGCGCCCTGGGCGTTGCCCCCTTCCTGACGAATTTCGGCAACCAGTTGCCACAGGCGCTTGAGCGTTTTGGGCTGCCCTGATGCCACGCTGATACCCTTGAGTGCAACCTGTTCTGCCTGCAGGAACTGCCCCTGACGGCGCTGAACATCGGCCAGCTGAACATACACTTCCGGGTCACGCGGAGCGATACGCAGAGCCCGCTCCAGGCGGCTCTGCGCCAGTCGCAGGTTGCCACCGCTGCCATCACGTCGTGCGGTTTCCAGCAGCGCTACCACGGCCGGACTTTGTGGCTGAGCGGCACTGGGATTGGCCGGCAACGTCTCAAATGGTGCCGGGGCCGTATCCGCCGGGCGCTGCTCGCGAATCACCGGTGCCGCAGGCTCCACCGGCATGCGCCCGACCGGTATACGCTCCACCGGCTGCACCCTGACGCCCGGGCTGGACTCGACCGGCACGGGGGTACCGGGTTCAGCCGGCGTCACAGCCCGCCCTCTTTCCTCAACGGGAACCTGGTAAGGGTTGGGCCCGGCACAGCCGGCCACCAGCGCAACCACACACGCCGTCAGAACAACCTTTTTCATATCATCCTTCTCAATCAGTTAAACCAGTTGCGGAACCAGTCCAGCGGCTGACGCACCGGGTTATCAAGACCACAGTCCACCTTTGCCTCCGGCGCGCTTCCCGCCAGGAAAGGCAACTGTCGCGAGCCTTCGCAGCGTCGATCAGAGCGCAGCCCGGTCGCCTCATCCACCCAGACATATTCAATGCCGGCTGGCCGGGTAGCAATGAACGGTTCCGGCCGCTCCAGGCGCATGAACTCGGTCCAGACCCGCAGGGCACCACTGGCACCGGTAAACGGCAGCTGGCTGTTATCGTCCCGACCCAGCCAGACCACCGCCAGACGGTCACCGGCAAAGCCGGCAAACCAGCTGTCACGCTGATCATTTGAGGTGCCCGTCTTGCCCCCTATATTCAGGTTTTGCGGCAGCACCCTGTAGGCACTGCGTGCGGTGCCCTCTCGCGCCACTTCCTGCAGACCGTACTGTAGCAGATGGACCAGCTCGGGCTGGACCTGCTGCTTCAGTGTGAAGGGGTAACGTGACAACTCCTGGCCTTCGGCATCGGTGACACGCCGAATCACGCGCAGCGGCATGCGGAAACCGTTGGCAGCAATGGTCTGATAGATACTGGCCAGCTCCAGCGACGACAGCGACTGTGCCCCCAGCAGCAGTGACGGGTAAGCCTTGAGTTCACGCTCGGCGCCCAGACGATGCAGCATGTCGATCACCTTGTCGAGCCCGACCTCCAGACCCAGCCGTGCGGTGGACTGGTTATAGGACAGCGCCAGCGAGCGATGCAGCGGAATCACGCCATGACTGCGGCGATCAAAATTCTGCGGCTGCCAGACAGACCCGTCCGGCATTTTGACGTTCAGCGGCTCATCCTCCAGCGGAGTAGCCAGCGTATAGCCCTGTTCCAGTGCGGCCAGATACACCGCCGGCTTGACCAGTGAGCCGATCGGCCGTAACGCATCCAGCGCCCGATTGAAACCGCTGTAGCGGTTGTCACGTCCACCGATCAGCGCCAGCACCTCACCCGTCTGCGGGTCGGTGACCACCATACTCGCTTCCAGATCCTTGGCTCGCTTGCCATAGCGCTGTTCGAGACGCTCAATCCCTGTGCCCAGTGCCGTTTCCGAATTGGTTTGCACCAGCGGGTCCAGCGCCGTGAACACGCGCAGCCCCTCGGTACTCAGGTCCTCTTCACGGTATTCTTCACGCAGCCGGCGCTTGACCAGATCCAGGTACCCCGGGAAGGCACCGTTATGCAGACTGCGCTGCTTGACCACGCCCAGCGTCTGCTGCCGTGCCTGGTCATATTCACGCTGTTCAATCTGTCCCTGCTCGAACAGCATTTTCAGTACCAGGTTGCGTCGCTCCAGCGCACGTTCCGGGTTACGTCGCGGGTCGTACCAGGACGGCCCCTTGACCATACCGGCCAGCAGCGCCACTTGGTGCAGCTCCAGTTCCTGCACCGGGCGTGCAAAATAGTACTGACTCGCCAGACCAAAACCGTGGATCGCACGTTCACCGGACTGCCCCAGATATACCTCGTTAAGATAGGCTTCCAGGATTTCGCTCTTGTCGTAGTGCAGCTCCAGCAGCATCGCCATCGGCAGCTCCAGCAGCTTGCGACTCAGGGTGCGTTCGGAGGTCAGGTAGAAGTTCTTGATCAGCTGCTGAGTCAGCGTACTGCCGCCCTGCACAAAGCGACCGGCACGCACATTGACCCACATGGCGCGGGCAATGCCCTTGGCTGACACGCCCCAATGGTCATAGAACGCACGGTCCTCCACCGTTACCAGAGCCTGCGCCAGGTGCGGCGGCGCTTCTTCCAGCTTGATCAGGTCACGGTCTTCATTGGACTTGGGATAGATGCCACCGATCAGCATCGGCTCCAGTCGCACCAGTGGCAGTGCCGAGCCGTCCGCCGCCTTGATTGACTGCAACCGGTCGCCGGCAAAGCTCAGCAGCATGCTGCGCGACGGTTCGGCGCCATCCGGGAAATCAAAGCCACGGCTGTAGATGCGGGTACGACTGCTGGCCCATTCCACCGCACCGGGCTGGCTGGCCGTGCGGACGAAACGGTAGTTAAGGCTCTTGAGTTCCTGCTTCAGCTCAGCCATGCTGATCGCCTGGCCCGGATAGAGTTCCAGCGGTCGTGCATATACCTTGGCCGGCAGTGCCCAGCGCTTGCCTTCGAACTTGCTGCGTACCTGGGCATCCAGATACACCAATCCGGCAGCGGCCACCACCGTCAGCACCAGCATCAGCTTAAACAGCCAACGTAACAGGCGACCGAGACGGGAAGGTTTGGGGGTGCGGCGCGTCCTGCGCCCTTTGGCGGGGGGAGTTCTCTTTTTACTCATCGGGTCAGTATAATCTTATGCCGTCGCTGACAACAGCAGGAGCACCATGTTACCCACATTGATCGAATCCTTGCGCGATCCCGCCTGTTACCCACACCCGGTTGAACAGGTCGAGGTGATCGAGACGCATATTTCCTGGATTCTTCTGACCGGAGACTACGCCTACAAGGTCAAGAAACCGGTCAACTTCGGTTTTCTGGATTTCACCACCCTTGCCCAGCGACGCCATTGCTGTGAAGAGGAAGTGCGCCTGAACCAGCGGCTGGCACCGGATATCTACATTGGACTGGTTCAGATCGGCGGCAGCCCTGCCGCGCCACAGATGGACGCCGAGGGTGAGGCAATCGAGTACGCCGTCAAAATGTACCAGTTCGATCCTGAACTGCGCCTTGACCGTCTGCTCAAGCGACAACTGTTCGAGACCCAGTGGATCGACATGCTGGCCGAACAGATCGCCGATTTCCACCAGAGAATTCCCATCGTGGCTCAGGACAGCCCCTGGGGCGAACCGGACACCCTGTGGGAAGTTGTCGCCGACAACTACCGCCATATCCCGCCCGACCATCTGACGCCGGATGACTGGGCCCTGCTGCAACAGCTATCGACCCGCACCGCCGAAACCTTCCGCTCGCTGGAAGGACTGATCCGCCAGCGCAAGCAGCAGGGACATGTGCGCGAGTGCCACGGCGACCTGCACCTGGCCAACGTCAACCTGTTCCACGACCAGCTGCGCCTGTTCGACTGTATCGAATTCAATCTGGAATTCCGCTGGATCGATACCATCTCCGATCTGGCCTTCCTGCTGATGGACCTTGAAGCCAACCAGCAGTTCCGTTGGGCCAATCGCTGTCTCAACCTCTACCTGGAGCTGAGCGGCGACTACAGCGCACTGCCACTGCTCAATTTCTTCAAGGCCTACCGTTCCATGGTACGCGCCAAGGTTGCCATGCTGGGCGAACAGCCCGATGTCGTCACCTGCCGCCACTACCTGAAGCTGACCGAACACTACTACCGGGAACGCCACCCGGCCGTATTCCTGATGCACGGTGTCAGCGGCAGTGGCAAGAGCTACCTCAGTGAACGTCTGGCCGAAGCCGTGGGTGTCATTCGCATCCGCTCCGACGTGGAGCGCAAGCGCATCTACCGCGAGCTGAGTCTGCAGGGCCAGTCGGTGGAACTCTACGGCGCCGAGATGAACAGCCGCACCTTCCAGCACTTGCTGGATACCACCGAGCTGATGCTGAGAGCGGGCTATTCGGTGGTGGTGGACGCCACCTTTATTCAGCAGCGCACCCGTAACGCCTATGTGGAACTGGCCAGCAACCTGGACGTGCCCATGCGTGTCATCAGCTGCCACTGCGAGCAGAATCTGATCGAAGCCCGACTGAAGCGCCGTCAGGAAGAGGGACGCGACCCTTCGGATGCGGATGTGGAAGTGATGCACGAGCAGCTCAGCCTGATGCAGCCGCTGAGCAGTGACGAGCAGTTGATGAACCTGCCAGTCGACACCCGCGATGACGAGGCGATCGAGCAATTGATGGCCCAGCTGCGCGCCCAGCGCCTGATTGGAGACTGAACATGAGCCAGGTGTTTTTGTGCCAGCTGGATCAGCTGGACCCGGTGGAAGGCCTGGGCGTCGAGCTGGAAGACGGCACCGCCGTGCTGCTGTTTCGCCGTGGCGAACGCGTCATTGCCTGGCACAACAGCTGCCCCCATCGTGGCATTCGCCTGGAGTGGCAACCGAACCAGTTCCTCGATTACGAGAAACAGTTCATCCAGTGTGCCACCCACGGTGCCCTGTTCGGCATCGAGGATGGCACCTGCGTGGCCGGCCCCTGCCCCGGCGAACAGCTCGAGGCACTCACGTATACGGTTCGCGACGGGGCGGTGTACCTTAACCGCGATTGATACGCGCCTGCAGGCGTGCCAGTGCCAGTTCGATTCGATCCATTCCCGTGGTATAGGCAAAACGGATAAAACGCTCCGGGTGGTTGCAACCGAAGTCAGCCCCCGGCGTGACCGCCAGATGATCCTCTTCCAGCAGCGACCAGCAAAAGGCAAAGCTGTCATCGGTCAGGTGGGAGGCGTCGGCATAGACGTAGAAGGCCCCTTCCGGCATCAAGGGCACACCAAAGCCCAGTTCCCGCAGTCCGGCCACCAAACGGTCACGCCGCTGAGCGAAGGCTTCGCGCCGCTGCTCCAGAATCGCCAGCGTCTCGGGCTGGAACGCCGCCAGCGCCGCATGCTGAGACAGGGTCGCCGGCGAAATGAACAGATTCTGGGCAATTTTCTCCATTTCGGCCACTTCATCCGCCTGCGCCACCAGCCAGCCCAGACGCCAGCCGGTCATGCCGAAATATTTGGAAAAGCTGTTCAGCACGATCGCGTCGGGCGCCACACTGAGGACCGTCTCGGCATCGAAGCCATAGGTCAGGCCGTGGTAAATCTCATCAACAATCAGACGACCGCCCAGCCGTGACGTGGTATCAGCAATCGCAGCCAGCTGTTCACGCGGTACTATTGACCCGGTCGGGTTGGACGGCGATGCCAGCAGCACACCGGCAGTATCCGACTGCCAGTGCTGTTCGATCAGCTCCGGCGTCAGCTGATAATTGGTCTCGGGCCCTACCGGCACCAGCTGCCCCCGCGCTTCCAGCAGGCGCAGAAACTGACGGTTGCAGGGGTAGCCCGGGTCAGCCAGCATAAAACGGCTGCCCGGCGCAGCCAGCAGTGAGAAGGCCAGCAACAGAGCACCTGAAGCACCGGCCGTCACCAGCACCTGCTCCGGCGCCAGCGTCACGCCATAACGCTGATGATAAAACGCCGCTATCGCTGCTCGCAGCGGCGCGATTCCACCGGCCGGCGTGTAGCGGGTCTGACCCGCATCCAGCGCCGCACGAGCGGCCTGCACAATTGGCTCGGCGGTAGGAAAATCCGGTTCACCGGCTTCCATATGCACCACATCCTTGCCCTGAGCATCCAGCTCGGCGGCACGCTTGAGCAGGTCCATCACCTTGAACGAGTCGATCTCGCGCGCCCGCTCGGTCCAGCCTGTTGTCATCTCTGTCTCCTTGTACCCTTGTAGCCGCCCAGTATATCGACATTGGTCGAAGCTGTACCCCGGTACGGGCCGTCCGGCAGCAACCGGGATGGCAAATTGGCAGGAGAGGTCTAGCCTAAAGACTGGGCTTCTGGTACTTTCACCGGCTTTTAATGTACCCAGTGTTCCCTTATCAGGGGCGCCGGACCCCGGGCAATCGGGCTTCGACTGGTCTGGACCCCCAACGACGTGAGGCTGCGCCAAATGCCTAAAACAACAGATACCCAGTTCATGCACTTCGAACCCTATCCGCTGGATACCGGCGAAGAGTACATGAATGATGCGCAGAAGGATCACTTCCGCCATATTCTGCTTGCGTGGAAACGCGAGCTGATGGAAGAGGTCGACAGCACCATCACCCACCTGAAAGAAGAAGCCTCCAACTTCGCGGACCCAAGCGACCGCGCCAGTCAGGAAGAGGAATTCAGCCTGGAACTGCGCACCCGTGACCGCGAACGCAAACTGATCCGCAAGATTGACGAAGCGCTCGAGAGCATCGACGAAGACGACTACGGCTACTGCGAAGCCTGTGGTGTGGAAATCGGCATTCGCCGTCTGGAAGCACGTCCGACAGCGACCCTTTGCATCGACTGCAAGACGCTGGCCGAAATCAAGGAAAAGCAGATCGGCCGCTAACGCCGACTGCCGGGGTGTCTACGCACCCCGTCCTGCTGCCTGCCCATACCGTGCGCCCTGTCGGACGTTTCGCGCCCTCGCCTACTGGCCCCCTGCATTTCGGCTCCCTGCTGGCCGCGCTGGCCAGTTATGTTGATATTCGTGCCCGCCGGGGCTGCTGGCTTGTCCGCATTGAAGACCTGGACCCTCCGCGGGAACAGCCCGGCGCCGCCGATCACATCCTGCATACGCTGGACGCCTTCGGCCTGCACTGGGACGGCCCGGTGGTCTACCAGAGTCAGCGCCATGACCTTTACCATGCGGCACTGGATCAACTGCGCCAGCAGGGACAGGCTTATCTGTGTAACTGCAGCCGCAAGCAGTTGCGCCAACGCGACGTACAGGGCTATGACGGCCATTGCCTACGCCATCCGCCCGACAACACAGGCGACTGTGCCGTCAGGGTAGGGCATCCGCCTGGCCGTCAAACCTTTATTGACCGCATTCAGGGGCAGCGCCTGTATAGCTGGCAGGGGCATGAAGGCGATTTTGTCGTGTTTCGGCGTGACGGCCTGTTTGCCTATCAGCTGGCCGTTGTGGTGGATGATGCCGACCAGGGCGTGACCGAAGTTCTGCGTGGCAGCGATCTGATCGACGAAACCCCGCACCAGCTGCTGTTGCAATCCTGCCTGGACTACCCGCTGCCCGGCTATGCGCATATCCCCGTGATTCTCAATCCGGCCGGGCAAAAGCTGAGCAAGCAGAACCTGGCACCGGCCATTCATGCCGACCAGCGCCTGCGGCTGCTGATACGCGCGCTGGAACTGCTGGGGCAGGCACCGCCTCCCGAACTGCTGGACGCGCAGCTGGAAGAATTGCTGCACTGGGCTGTGGAACACTGGGACATCAACCGGATACCAGCCGTTTTAAGCCTGCCACAACAAGAGGCCTGACATGTATCGACACCGCCTGCTGTTGCTGATCATGCTGGGCACCCTGCTACTGATGCCCAGCCTGCTGGACTGGTGGCTGTTCGATTCGGGCCATTGGCTGATGCCTTTTCTGATCTGGCTGCTGCTGATCACACTGACCACCCTGGCCGAATGGAGCCAGCGACACCATGAGCTTTGAACTCTCCACCCTACTGCCACTGGGACTCGGCTACCTGCTCTGCCTGTTTGGCGCCGCCTGGCTGACCGAACACAAGCAGCTGCCCGAGCGCCTGACACGCCATCCGGCCATCCATATTCTGGCGCTGGGCGTATTCGCCAGCGCCTGGACCTTCTATGGCATTTTTGGCCTGGCCCATGATGCCGGCTTCGCCTACCTGACCTCCTATCTGGGGGCCTCGGCGGCCTTCATGCTGGCGCCGATCACCCTGATTCCGATCCTGCGCATCACCCGTCGCCACCAGCTCAGTTCCCTGGCCGACCTGTTCGCCTTCCGCTTTCGCAGCGGTCGCGTCGGCACCCTCACCACCCTGCTGATGCTGTTTATCAGCCTGCCGCTGATCTCAATCCAGATTCAGGCACTGGCGGATTCGCTGCCCATGCTCAACCCGAACATCGCCTCTACCCGTGCGGCGGCCGTGTTCTGCATCGTGATCGCGCTGTTCAGTATTCTGTTCGGCGCCCGGCACGCCTCTTTGCGCAACAGTCATAACGGCCTGGTGTTTGCCATCGCTCTGGCATCTCTGATCAAGCTGCTCGCACTAGTAGCCATCGCTCTCTATGCCTTTTGGGTCATTCTGGAC
>Ga0193953_1000921_pt1 | contig 14594 bp, 10 predicted proteins | sample BB_4_MG_FD_140325 | JGI IMG/M metagenome (GOLD analysis project Ga0193953, IMG submission 140325) | Microbial mat bacterial communities from the Broadkill River, Lewes, Delaware, United States - BB_4_MG | ecosystem: Environmental > Aquatic > Freshwater > River > Microbial mats | place: USA... | reverse complement strand
CCTGCTGGCATATCGATAGCCACACCAAGTTTGCTTGCAGTCTGTTTTGCAGCTGTTACAAATTGATTACCAGGACCAAAAATTTTATACACATTGGGCACAGTCTCTGTTCCTAAAGTCATTGCCCCAATAGCTTGAATGCCACCTAAACAAAATACTTGATTGATACCAATCAGTTTGCAGGCATAAAGAATTGCCGGATTGATTTTCCCATTTTTGTCAGGAGGTGTACACAATACGATTTCTTCACAATTTGCAATTCGTGCAGGAATTCCTAACATCAGTACTGTTGAGAATAGGGGAGCACTACCTCCGGGAATATAAAGGCCGACTTTATCTATAGGCGTAAACTTTCTCCAGCAACTAACACCTTCAGTTGTTTCAATAATTTCAGATTCTGGCTTCTGAGCTTTGTGAAATTTTTCAATATTCTTGGCTGCTACTTGTATCGCTTGTTTTAGTTCTTGCGAAATGGAATTTTCTGAATTATCGATTTCGTTTTGGCTAACAGCGAGTTCATCGATCTTGATTCTATCGTAAAACCAAGTGTATTTTCTTAGGGCCGCATCACCATCCGATTTAATTTCCTTGAAAATTTGATTTACAACTTCATTCATCTCATCCATTTCGATTGTAGGGCGAGCCAGAATTTGATTCAATTCGTTTTGTTGTGGGTATCTAATTAACTGCATTGTCTTTTGTTTTTTGAGATTAGAGAATCATTTTTCCTATTGGAATTGTTAAAATACCTTCAGCACCATTAGCTTTAAGTTGATCTATAACGGTCCAGAAATCATTTTCATTGATAACAGTGTGTATAGAACTCCAGCCATCTCTTAGCAATGGCATAACGGTTGGACTTTTCATACCAGGTAAAATATTGCAAATCGCTTCAACTTTATCTGTTGGTGCATTAAGCAAAACGTATTTATTGTTCTTGGCAGCTAATACAGCTTTCATTCTAAAAAGCAAGTCATTCAAAAGTGCTTGTTTTTCATTAGAGATATTCACGTTACTCACCAAGCAAGCTTCCGATACTAAAATTTCTTCAACTTCCTTAAGTCCATTTTTGAAAAGGGTACTGCCAGAGCTGACTAAGTCGCAAATACCGTCAGATAGGCCAATATTGGGCGCAATCTCTACGGAACCAGAAATAACGTGAATTCCTGAATCTAAGTTGTTATCATTTAAGAAGGCTTGCAAAGAATTAGGGTAGGAGGTTGCAATTTTTTTACCATTGAAATAATTTAAACCTGTGTATTCCTCATCTTTTGGAATGGCCATTTTTAATCGACACTTTGAGAAACCTAGCTTTTGCAAAATTTCAACCTGTTTTTGTTTTTCGATGACTACATTTTCTCCTACTATGGCAATATCTGCTACACCATCTTGCACATATTGTGGGATATCTGAGTTTCTCAAATATAGAACCTCCATAGGGAAGTTCTGTGCTTGAGCTTTTAATTGGTCTTTCCCATTATCAATAGAAATACCACATTCTTTAAGAATTTTCAAAGAATCTTCTTGTAATCTTCCAGATTTTTGGATGGCAATTTTTAATCGTGTACTCATTTTTGGTTTTGTTTATGAAACCTGATTCCAGAAATGGGTACAAAAAACGCCAACCTGAAATCAGGTTGGCGTTAATAGTTATGAATTATTTGAGTTTATAGCATAACATTATCAGCTCACCTGAGGTAAGTAAAAATGATGATGATGATGATGTCGTGTAATAAAAGTCATTGTTATTATATTTTAATCTTGTGTTTTTTTAATAAAAGTCGGCCCCATAAATGGGTATAAACAAAAACGCCAACCTGAAATCAGGTTGGCGTTAATAGTTATGAATTATTTGAGATTTTCGCATAACATTATCAGCTCACCTGAGGTAAGTAAAATGATGATGATGATGTAGTGCTAAAAAAATCATAGTTTTTGTCTTTTATCTGCGACAAAGGTTAGTATTTAAATTTGTATAAACAAGTCTACATTTTAAATTTCATCTTTGGAAAGCTTAGGTGTTGTTTCTGTAATGCCTATTAATACAGGTGTTTTGATGTGCGTTTTTTTGTGAAATAAATTTAATAATTAATCATTTTCAAAGAAAAGCTACATTAATTATTGTGCAAAATATAATGGTATTTTTAGTATATTTGCAATGAATTTTGAATAAGAACAATTAATAATAATAAGCTATGGCGAGTAGAAGAAAATTAAAAAAAGATATTGACTTTTTGACTTTTGAAGTTATTTCTGATTGCTACAATTATATTTACCTGCACCCAGGAAACGAAGAAAAAGTAATGGAAATTATCAAGGAAACGGTTGCGAATCGTAATAATTTAATTGCACGTACCAACCATCCTGATGGTAAGGATAACGCTAAAATGGTGAAAGCGCATTACAAAGCTGTTTTTACTGATTTAATTAATAATACTGACAGTTCATTTACAAAATTAAGTGAGTTGATTAAAGCATAAGTTTTTCTTAAAACGAAATAATTCTAATAGCTTTGCCTTCTAGGTAAAGCTATTTTTTTATACCAAATTTAATTTCAAAAGTATCTTTTATTAAAATGGAATAATTTTTAGCTAGATCAAGGCGAAAAAGTAAAAGATCCCCGAGACTTCGGGGTAGTTACCTTGCATCTTTTTTAACGAAGATATAGCTGAAAAGTACGGCTTTAGCCCTCTTGAGCTTGCGAATCAACATTTTATAAGATAGGTTTCGAAGTTAATTTGGTATTACTTATGAAGATTGAGAAAATAATTAGACTTGATGGCTTAGGGGAAGTCACTCTTAAAAAGGATTCGCGTTTTAAACGTTTATCCTTACGAATGGCGCCAAATAAAGGCATTTGGATTAATATTCCCAATGGTTTAGATTGGCAATTAGCTATTGATTTTGCTCAATCGCATAAAGATTGGATTGCAAAACAAAGAATTAAGATTAAAGCCAAAGAAAATCAAAATTTATTCTTCGATTCGGATACTTTATTTAAAACCAAGTATCATGAGTTAAGAATGAATGCATGTAAGGAAAATCGAGTTAATGCAAGTGTCAAACAAGGCGTCATCCATATTAATTATCCTGAAGGATTTGATTTGAAGACGGAAGGGTTTCAGGACTTTGTAAAAAAGATACTTATTGAAACGCTTAGAAATGAAGCTAAAAATGTTTTACCTAAGCGTCTACAAGAGTTAGCTTCTCGATATGGTTTTAAATATAATAAAGTAAGCATTAGAAATGCCAGTACTCGATGGGGCTCTTGTTCAGGAGAAAATAATATTAGTTTGAATCTACATTTAATGCGTTTGCCTGAGCATCTTATTGATATGGTTTTACTGCATGAATTGTGCCATACTATTGAGAAGAATCATTCGAAATCGTTTTGGAATTTGTTGGATAAAGTTTGCGATAATGTGCCTGCAAAACGTAAAGAAATGAAAAACTATTCGACAGATTTTTAGTTCTTAAAATATTATAAATAGATATAACAGATGAATAGAGAAATTTATATAGTTGTTGGATTGAGTGTTTTTGCCTTTTTATTAGGTACTCAGTTAAAAAAATGGTTCTCAAAAAAGAAAAAGACGGTTGAAATACAAAAAGTTCATAAATCGCAGCGTTCAAAAGTAGCGAAACAGGCTCAGGCGATTCCACAAAAAAAGGAAAGTAAATTTCCTAAGACAAAAATGTTTTTTATGTGGCTGCAGGTGGTCGTTTTATTCAGCATTATCATATTCATGGTGCCAGCTTTATCACGTGATATTATGATTGCGGAAGGCAATTACGATCAAAAGTTAATTCTTCGAATTTTGATTGTCGCTTTTGCTGCTTATACTTTGTTTATAGGGCTAAATAAGCTTTTAAAGAAAAAATAGGTGAGCAAATCTGATTTATAACATATAAATTTGGTTCATTAGGTTTAATAGCAAAGGAGTTTATTCATCTTTTTAAGGGAATAAACTTTTTTTTTGTCTAAATAATTAAGTTTAGGCACATATATTTTTCGTAATTATATCGTTTTCGTTAGGCCCCCTTTTATTTTAGTAAAAAAAAATAAAATATTAAATGATATTAAGCATATAAGAGTCTTTTTATGCATTTTTTAGGAGTAAAATTTTCTTTAAATTTGGTACGGAGACAGTTTTTAAAATGCTATTAAAAAAAACTCAAGATATGGAGAATATCAAAACAACTTACCGCGAAATCCAATCGAAGAATGGAGAAGGAGATCAGAAAGATCTGATTCGTCACATTAACCTGCAATTAGCAGCAATGGGACAACCTATTTTTAATGAAAATGATGAATTATGCGATGATAATTTTATTGCATTAACTGATAGTTTAATTCAGAATTATCGTGCGAAATCTCGTTTGCTTGCAGATCATCACTGTCCTGCAGATCAGAGAATTCAAGGGTTTTTAAATGATTATTTTAAAGAGCTTAATCAAGAGATTCCTCAGATACCAACATCAACCTTTACATTGGATCATGAAGGATTAGCTCGTGAGCTAAGTTTACCACCTAATAAGAATGAGTATATAACAGACTATTTAAGTTCATATCGTATTAAGCAGGGTGTATTGCACAATCCTAAACACGATAGAAGAACAACAAAAGGTTCATTCCATATTGTTGAAGGAAATTTACCAGCCCCATTAGATAAAATTGAATTACCTAAGGTTGCTTTCGTAAAGTTTCTTGAAGCAGCATTTAATCCTTCAGAGGAATTTAAAACACTTCCATTTACTGCAACTCAGGAGGAGAAGGCGAAGCTAATGGTTTCTCTTTTACTACGTCCGGTTGTATGTCCAGAAGTAAAAGGTGTTATTTCTAAAAAAGCTATGGAGGTTCGTTTCTTTGTTCCAGGTGCTTTTGTAAGTAATCTTGATTTTGTTGAATCAATTTTTGGAAATGCAGGGGATCCTAGCATACCATCAAATGATGCAGGTTTAGATATTGAGCACTGGACTGGTCACACAGGTTGTATTGTTTTAGCACCTCAACTTATAAAATTAACTAAGAAAGAAATTGGTTTACCTCATTATGATGATGCTACCGAGCGTCAGCGTAGAGATGGTGTTTGTTGGAAAGAAGAGGGAGAACTTTATAATGGAGGACAACCGTTTAAAGTAACTTGTAGAAGCGAAGATGGTGTGGTTATTACACTTATTGCTGATAACTACTTTGGATACTCTAAAAAAGAAATTAAAACACAGATTAGTTTCTCTGCTAACTTATATGGTTTAGCTGAAGAGGAGCATTCTGGTGGAGCTATTGCTTTCCCACGTAAGAACTTAGGTGACAACTTCGATGGAACTCTTTTTATGAAGAATATTCTTAAAAAGGAGTTTGTTTTCGACGACGTAATGAAACAATTAGGTGATATTGTTGATGTAAAACCTGAAGGTTATGCTATTGATAAGGAGCATAATAATATTATTTACATTGATGGTCATTCTAAAATTGATTTATATAAAAGTACTGTAAGTTGGGAGAAAGACGGTAAAGAGCAATCTATCCGTTTAATGCCTGAGCATTACTACGTACACCCATCAGGATATAAATTGCATATGGAGAAACATCCATCGGCTCCATCATGGCGATTGGTTAGTACTTATGCAGAAGGAACTTTCTGTCATAAGCCATGTACTGTTTCTGGTGGTGGTAAATCAGAGATCTCAAAATCTCTGTTAAATGCGATTATCTATAGTTCTTTCTATGTTCAGGATATGGAGAAGGACTTCGATATGGCAGATCAGGTTTTCGAACATGATTACACGAATCGTTGGAAAGATCACGCTGAACGCTTGCAACCGTCACGTTCATTATTGGACTCTAAACGCTCTTTAGGTTCAGTTGTGAAACTTTTAACACCATCAAAATATTATACTGATGAGTATAATGATTATTTAGCATCTATTCCTGATCATGTAAAAGGATTAGTTCTTTTCATTAAACGATTCTACCGCGAAGGCCGTACAGGTCGCGATTGGAGAAACTATTTCTCTGTTGATATGGTGAATGGTAAGAAAGGACACGAGTTACTTTATAATAATCGTAAAATTATTGCAAGTTACTTACGTGTTGGTTTTGCGACCGATAATTCATGGTTCTTGCATAAGCTACGTCAAGACTTTATTGCTTCGGCTAAAATTCAAATGGAAGATGATATTACAGCTTCGGTTGTATTACCTACAAGCAGCCTTTCTTATTTGAATGAAGCATACGATAATAAGTCAGTTAAAATTACAACAAACTGCGAACGTCGTTTCTTCCAACGTCCAGATGAGGCGATTCATAGAGGATACGATAAAGAAGCAGAGGCAGATCTTTCGATGAGAGGAAACTTTACTTCGAATTACGAGCCAATGACTACAGAAGATGGTCAGGAGTTAATGGCTGATGCGATTAATTTCGATTTGTATACCAAGCCTATTCAAGACTTAATTCGAAAAGGAGCTAACAGTGAAAAAGGGAATTACTTTATCACACCATCGCATACACGAATTGTGAATGGAAAACCATCGGCAAATCCTCGTTACTTACAGATTCGTCCAGACTTGGTAAACCCAATTGACGATAAGTTGGCTGAAGTTGGTGTACGTTTGGCTAGAAAGATTCCTATGGATCAGCCTGTTCATCACCCTGTAAATGCTGTATTGCCAGGACGTCGTAATAACCCTGCTGATAAGGAAGCTGGTATTCGTGCTTTGAGTGTTTACAACCCAATTCACTATCAAGAGTTACCTGAGTTATTTATGGACTTTATTTGTTCTCTAACAGGTAAGTCACCATCGACAACAGGTGCTGGAACTGAAGGTGCATTGACTAAAGGGCCTTTCAATATGTTGAGTCCAACAACTGACTTGAATAATGCATTGTTATCTTATATTATTACAGGATACCAAGGATTTTCATCAGCTGCAGGACACGTAGGAACTGAGAACCGTTTCGATCATGATGTTTCTTTATTGATTCCTGAACTATGGTGTCGATTAAGCGAAGAGAGTCGTGATCCTAAGGTCTTAATTGAAGAAGGTTCACTTGAGAAAATGGATGACTTTGAATATAAGGGAGAGAAAATTCACGCGAGTCGTTTGGGATATCGTATCACAGAAAGTTTCCTTTTCCGTTATTTGAATAGAATCTTCGATGAGCCTCAAAATGTATTCAACGAAAGAATGTTGAAGCCTGAGATTCAAGATATGGAAGCTTTTGCTGATGGTATTAAGAATATTGTTGAAGCACAAGAAAAAGTGGCTATCAACTACTTTAATGATAACAGTATTTCAGCTGCAATTCCACCTTTGAAAATCTTGTTGAGCATTATGGCTTTTGGTCAGTATGATGGCAAGGAAATTAGCGATCCTGAATTGCGTAAGATGTTCGATCGTGATGTGGTTATTAATTCTGATTGGTATAAAGCTCGATTGAAGCGTAAGCAAGAAATTGATATTCAGTATTTCGAAAAGCAAATTGATTATTTAAATAATTTCATGGCTGATAAGAACAATTCTGATTGGAATGAAACAATGAGCCTTAAAGATCGTTTAACAAAAGCTAAATCTGATTTAGAGCATGTTAAAACAGAAACTTATCTTAATAGCTTAGTAGGTACAATTGGAGCAGATCCATTATTCAAAAAATAATTTGAATAGTCTTAAATAAGCGTTACAGATTATTAGACTAATAGTGAAGTGTTTTCAGATCCTGTCAAACCTAAGTTTGACAGGATTTGATTTTTTATAGCTTTTGCTCTTAAAAAAAATTATAGATTTGTCCCCTCAAAGGAAATAGAGTTCTCCTAACTCACTGCCCAATGGCTGATGACTCCTGCGAATATATTATTTAATTCCATAGGTCTCTTATGCAAAAAAAAATCACCGATATTTATTCTCTTTCACGTCAATTCTTACTTAAAAAACAACCCGCTCTTTTATCTATAATTGAGTGGCTATTGTTATCTCTGGTAATTGCTATTTGTGTCGGTTCGGCTTGTGCTTTTTTTCTCATTAGTTTAGAAAAAGCGACAGAATACAGAAATGCTCATGAATGGATTATTTACTTATTGCCTTTAGCTGGTATTCTCTTGGGTTATGTGTTTTTTAAGTGGGGAAAAGATATTGGTCCAGGGAATAATTTGGTAATTAGTAATATTCACAAGCCAAAGAAGATAATCCCGTTTCGTTTAGCACCATTTATACTTGGAGGAACGGTTTTTACACATTTGTTTGGTGGATCAGCAGGACGAGAAGGAACAGCTATACAGATGGCTGCAGCAATTTCTGATCAACTTAGCCGAGTTTTTAAGCTGAGTAAGTATAATAGAAGGGTTATTTTAATATCTGGAATGAGTGCTGGTTTTGGTGCTGTTTTTGGAACACCCTTAGCAGGAGCTATATTTGGTTTAGAGGTTTTCCATATGGGCAAAATCAGGTATAATGCTATTTTCCCAGCTTTCGCATCTTCCTTTATGGCTGATTATGTGACGCGCTTATACGGTGTTCCACATTCGCATTACATAATGGGATTGGTTCCCGATCTTAATTTACAAGGCCTGTTGATTACCATACTAGCTGGTATTTGCTTTGGTTTAGCTTCTCTGGGTTTTATTAAGCTTACAAAGTCTTATAGTAAGCTTAGCAATCAGTATATTAAAAAAGAATATATGCGACCTTTTGTTGGAGGTCTTATTATTTTAGCGATTGCTGGCCTTTTGGGAACCACAAAGTACTTGGGGCTAGGCTTACCTACAATTTCAGAATCTTTCTTAGTCCAACAAGCACCCTACGTGTTTTTCTTTAAACTCTTACTAACAGCAATTACTTTGGGTGCGGGCTTTAAAGGGGGAGAGGTGACACCTTTGTTCTTTATAGGTGCAGCTCTTGGTAGCGCTTTATCAATTTTCCTCCCATTACCAGTGGGCTTACTTGCAGGAATGGGATTTGTTGCTGTGTTTGCTGGTGCCTCGAATACCCCATTAGCATCAAGTATTATGGCGATAGAGCTTTTTGGAATTGCTTGTAGCCCTTATGTAGCCATAGCTTGTATTGTAGCCTACTTAATATCAGGACATCATGGTATTTATAGCTCGCAGGTAATTGGTGATGCTAAAACAGTTACAAAACTTCGTGAGACTGGTAGAACATTAGGGGAGGTTTAAATTTTATATCGGTTTTTACTTCTGAAATTCAGTATTGAAGAGGGAAATTTGATTATCTGAATTTAGCCTTAATTAACTTTGATTTAATATTCTAAGTTCTGTTCTTGAATCTTTCCCTAAAAGAGAAAGTATCGACAGACGATTGGATGTATTTGCAATAGGAAACAATAAAATTTGTTCATTCGCTACTTTAAAGAACAAATTTTGATCTAAATATATATTTATGCTTGAAAGATTATTTCTAAGTAAGTTGACCAAGAAAGGAAAGGTGGCTTATTTCCTTATTCAATTGGTACTAGATGCCCTATTTGTAGTTGTTCTTTTCGGATTGCTGGATTATGATTTTGGAAGTTCGGGTTCTGTAGAAAGAAACGAGAGCTCTATGATATTGTATCCTGGAATACTGATTATTGCAGTAGTAACAGGCATATTTTGTCTGCAAATTTGGCGAAATACGGATGAGGCCTAGGTTATGGTGTTGAAATGCGTTCTCTTATAGATGGTTGAGTGATTTGTAAAGTTCGATTTTTTATAGATAAGTTGGGGTTTTAATTAAAAAACGTTTTAAGTGTTTTACAAGCACTATGCTTATGTATCATTATAATAATGGTATATTGCGCATATAGAATTTCAATCATCGATTAATATTTAAATAAGAGACATATGTATTTTAGTGGCACGCTCTCAATAGATCCATCACAACTCACAAAAATAGAAAAAGTTAAACCTCAGAGAGTTTTCAAAAGAATGTTGTTTCATTTATCTGGCGGCGAAATAGCTGATAAGATAGAGGTCGAAACGTTTACCGCGATTTCAATTTTACAACAATTGACTCATGTTTTACGCTCTATGGGTATTGACAATATCATTCGAATTTCACAAGATGATTTAGATTTTTATCTCGATTGCGATGGTAAGAAGAATGATTTGGAGGAGGCTATGGATGCTTATAGTCTTGAAATGGATGAAGATGTTTCTCGTTTTTTTAAAACGATTTATCTTGTTTTGGAGCATGAAGATAATGCTCATAATTTCAGTTACCTTTTTGAAATAAGAATCAATCGTTCTCATGAGGTGGGTAAAAACCCTATAGAGATTAAAGTTAATGGTTTGGTTCGTGATTTCTTAAATAATGATGAGGAAACGACTAAGGAGAAGATGAAAAATACCTTCTCTACACAAGAAATGTATGACGAATTTCTACAAACTCGAAAAAGAGATTTTACTGACTTTCTAAGTACATTAGAATTGCAGATTAAGAAATTTATTCCTGTTGATGAGATTCAACTTGAGCATGATGCAAGAATCATAATCCCCAAAGATAAAAAGCGCCAAACTGACTCAGGAATGTATGCTGACGATCCTGTATTCCATAACTATTATGGTTATGGAGATTTATTTATGTACACCATGTTATGGTCGAGTATGTGTCATTCAAACAATATTCACATCCAAGACATGCATATCATGTCGGAAGAAGGTAGTGAATTGGGTGAAATAGGCGAAGAGGGTATCGACACTGGTGATAGTAATGCTTTTGATCCTGAACAGGATTTTGATGAATCTTCGATTGAATCGGAACTTGATTCCAGTACAGATTTAGATTCAGCTTTTGATTCTGACTCTGATTCTAATGGGGGTTGGTTTTCTTCTGATGACAGTAGCAGTTCTTGTAGTTCCTGTAGTTCGTGCAGCTCCTGCAGTTCATGTGGTGGGTGCAGTTAATGATATTTAAGCTTATATTCTTTTAAAATGGACAGATATTCTTAGACTTTTTAATCTTTTATGAGAGAACATAGACCTTTTAAATTGCAATGGCACATTACGGACCATTGCAATTTGCGTTGTAAGCATTGCTATCAAGAGAATAGCGTTAATAATGAAGCCAATCTTAACGATTGTAAAATATTGTTGGATCAATTTGACGAGTTAATCGGAAAAATTGAAGACTCAGAACAAGTAGAGCTTAAAGCCCATATTTCCATTACGGGAGGCGAACCCATGTTGAATAGCAATTTCTTGAATATTTTAAAGGCTATTAAGGATAAAAAGAAGTATCGTTATTCTGTACTTAGCAACGGTAGTTTTATTGATGAAGAAAGTTTAAGCTTCTTTAAGACCTATCCACCATTGTTTATTCAATTGAGCATGGAAGGGAAGCGAGAAACACACGATGATATTAGAGGGGAAGGTGATTTTGACAGAACTTGTCAAGTTGTTAATAGGCTCGTAAAAGCTGGAATCAAAACTATCTTGTCCTTTACGGCTCATAAAGGAAATTATAAGGAATTTGAATCAGTAGCTAATATCGCTAGAGAACTGAAAATCTATAAAGTTTGGACCGATCGACTAATTCCCTATGGAGATGGCAAGCAGCTTACTTCAATGTCGATAGATGAAACTAAAGATTATATCAGACTGATTAAGAAGGTTAAAAATGATATGAAGTATGGTCGATCGAGAACACTCGTTTCTGCTGATAGGGCTTTGCAATTTTTATCAGGCGGTCATCATTATTCTTGTAGCGCAGGAAGACACTTATTGAATGTAATGCCTGATGGAACAGTTTACCCCTGTCGTAGAATGCCTGTTAATATTGGGAATATCAAGGAGAAAACATTGACTCAAATTTATGAAAACAATGCTTTTATTGGCAAATTACAAAAAACGACAGTTATAAAAGGGTGTGAAAAATGCAAATTCTTGGAAGTTTGTAGAGGAGGGCTTAAGTGTTTAAGCTTTGCGATTCATAACAATGCTTTTATTAAGGATGTTGGTTGTTGGTTTAATGGATGATATTTTTGACTTGAAAGGAATAGATGCACATTGGTTGAGATTGTTTTTGAAGGCATTCTTTAATATTTCTTCTGCTACAACTGATTTTTGAGATATGAAGACCTAACTGCCATCGAGAATTTTTTTTTTGACATAAAAATTATCTTAAATACCCATTATACAACTTTCTATCAGACTGTCGTAAGAATTTTTTATAACAGTCTAGAAGAAGAATGGGAACTGTTTTGAAATAGAATATCATTATAAATCAGATGATTATAGTGATAGCGAGTAATTAATGCCTATATTTGCGCACTATGGGATTAAAACCAAGTGAACTTCACAATAAAAGGAATACCAGAATCTATAGTTTTCAGTTTCTTATTTTCAGAATACTGTCAAATAAATTCCTACCTCCATCTCACAATTAAGCTTACCTATATATCCGTTTTAAACCGGATACTCAAATGCATGCCATTAATACTGCGCATGTATATATTCATTTAATACACATTTATGTTTTATTTAAAAACGTGGCTGGGGATCTGTTTCCTTATGTCAACTCTTTGCGTACATGCACAGGATAAACCTTCTGTTGACATTGGCGGTTCATTACGATTTAATTACAATTATTCAAGCTGGAAAGAGGCTTAAAAAAAGCGCGGTGGCGATTTGGGTTTCGATGTATTCCTATTAAAAGCTAACGCTAAGTACAAAGGCTTAAAGCTTAACGCTGAGTATCGATTCTATTCCGAAGACTTTGGAGGATCAATGTTGAAACAAGGCTGGATTGCCTATGATTTTAACGAAAACGATGAACTACAATTCGGTTTAACGCAAGTGCCATTTGGAATCACCAAATACAATTCAAATTCCTTTTTCTTTAGTTTAAACTACTACGTCGGGCTTGAAGATGATCATGATATGGGGCTTAAGTATATTCACCAGGGGGAGAAATGGGACTATAATCTAGCTTTCTTTAAAAATGCTGAAGAACTTCGATTTGGAGCGAATTCTGATGTATCTAACAATCGCTATTCTTACGACGTAGGATCAATTGATACGACAGGAGATGGTAACCTGAATATTAGAAACAAAGAGGTGAATCAGTTGAATGGAAACCTATCCTATAAAATTGAAAATCCGAATGCGAAACATCGTTTGGGAGTTTCAGTACAATATGGTGGTCTTTTTAATTTGGATACCGAAGAAATGGGAAATCACTATGCCTTAGCGGCCTATTATGAAGCACAGGCTGGTAATATCGGCATAAAAGCTCAGCTTGTTAATTATAAGTACAATCCTGAAAATCCCATGGGAGAAACTGATGATGTTATTGCCATGACAGCTTATGGAGCTCCATATTTAATTGCTGCCGAAGCGAGCATTTATACACTTGGATTAAGCTATTCTATTCCTCTTGATTGGGGACCAGTGTCTAATGTTGCTATCTATAATGATTTTGGGTATATGGATAAGGCAGAAAGTAAGTTCGAAGATTCTATGATGAATGTAACGGGTGCCATGTTTACAGCAGGTAATATTTACACTCTTGTTGATTTTGCTGCAGGTAAAAATCAACCATGGTTAGGATCAGAATGGACAAATGCTTTAGCTGCAGGAGCACCTGATGCCGAATGGGAAATGCGTTTCAATATTAATATCGGTTACTACTTTTAATAAAGATCATATAATATGAGTAAAATAATAAGAAGTGACAAAAAGACATTTTTAGGAATAAAAGCCAATGGACCAGTTTTTATAAGCTCTTTATTAGTAATTGTGGCATTAGTAAGTACAACCTTGATCGTTGGTAAGCCTATGGAACAATGGTTTGCTAATACTCAAAATTATGTAGCCGATAAAATAGGATGGTTCTTTATCCTTTTAGTAAATGGCTTATTTGTATTTGCTTTATATCTGGGTTTTGGAAAATATGCTAAAATCAGAATTGGGGGTAAAGACACTAAACCAGAATTTTCGCGAATGGGTTGGTTTGCTATGCTTTTTAGTGCTGGTATGGGAATTGGACTTTTATTTTGGAGTGTAGCTGAACCGATCTTTCATTTTAATAGTAATCCTTTACTAGGAGAAAGTAAAGATGCGGTCTTAGCTGCTAAAACATCAATGGGAATAACTTTTTTGCATTGGGGTGTTCATGCCTGGGCTTTGTATGCTATTGTGGGAGCAGCTTTGGCTTTTTTCACCTTTAACAAAAAATTACCGCTTACCATACGATCTATTTTTCATCCTTTATTAGGGGATAAAATCTACGGTCCTATCGGTGATATAATTGATATTATTTCTGTTATAGCAACCATATTTGGTTTGGCTACGTCCTTAGGTTTGGGAGCTCAACAAATAAATGCTGGTTTGGAATATCTTTTCCAAGTGGAAAATAGCAATGCTGTTCAGGTTGTTATCATTGTTGTTATCACAGTTTTAGCAACCCTATCTCTAATTTTAGGATTAGATAAAGGGATACGAATGTTGAGCGAGTGGAATATGAGATTTGCAGTTTCCCTATTGGTATTTATGCTTATCGTAGGCCCAACGCTTTTTATATTCAAATCTTTTATTCAAAATATAGGCTATTATATTGGTAATTTCTTCGAATTGAGTTATTGGACAAACTCTTATAGTGGG
>Ga0193953_1000916_pt1 | contig 14631 bp, 14 predicted proteins | sample BB_4_MG_FD_140325 | JGI IMG/M metagenome (GOLD analysis project Ga0193953, IMG submission 140325) | Microbial mat bacterial communities from the Broadkill River, Lewes, Delaware, United States - BB_4_MG | ecosystem: Environmental > Aquatic > Freshwater > River > Microbial mats | place: USA... | reverse complement strand
CGGATTCAGAGAGAGAGATCCCAAGCCGATTCAGGAAGAGGCCCTCTTTCAGAAGTCCAAGGGTGTGGACTGGAACGACATCAACCTCGGGCCTGCCAAAAAAGATGGCGTAGAGCTGATGCCCTGGGTTGTCGAGACGGTACAGGAAGTTGTGGACGATATTCCTCTTGTCCTCGACACCTCCAACATCGATGCCATTGCTGCAGCCCTTCCCAAATGCAAGCTTCCGCCCATGATTAACTCCATCATGGCCGTTCCCGAGCGCTATGAGCGCATGATTCCCCTGGCTGCCGAAAGCGGGGCCCACTTCTGCGCTCTCATGTGGGGACCGGATGGCCTTCCCCGGGATGAAAACGAACGCGCCGCCCTCTGCGTGGAGCTTCTTTACGCAGCGAACGAAGCCGGCATCCCCAACGAGAAGATCTGGGTCGACGGCATCGTCACCCCTGTCAACATTCAGCAGCCCCAGGCTGTAAGTCTTCTCAACTTCATGGACATGCTTCAGGACATTGCCCCCGGTGCCCGCAGCACCTGTGGCGTCTCAAACATCTCCAACGGTGTTCCCGATGAGCTCAGGCACATCATCAACACCACCTTCACCACCATGCTCAACATCAAAGGCATGGAATCCTTCATTGCCGACGCTGCTGACGACGCCACCATGAGTTTGGCCCAAGGCAAACGCCCGGACATTTATGAAGTGATCCAGAACACCATGGACGGCAATGTGCCCGACATGGGCGCCCTGAACGATGAACTTCGCGGCTATGTCAAGACGTGTAATGTCATTCTCGGCACCACCCTCTTCTCCGATTCCTGGCTCGAAGTATAGAGCCGGCGGGGATTTCCCTGAGGCTCATTGAAACCTCAGGGATGAATACGTTCCGGGGTGACCCCTTTATCACTTCGCCCCATGACGGACTCCCCATGTTCCAATGAACTGAAAGCCCCGCAGACTCTGCGGGGCTTTTCGTATCTTCTCGACATGACTATTCGTAAAACAGGCGGTAACCATGGATAAACCCACAAATGACGGCAGCTGGATCTACCTCTTTGTCAACAACCCCGGAAATAATGAATCCTTTGCAGGCTTCGTCGACGATGAGCTGGAAATCCGCTTCATTCCCGCTTTTTACGACAAAGAGAGTGCCCTGATGTGCTCAGGCCGTTTTATGGACCGCAACGCAGCCTATGAAGTTCAGGCCATCCATAAGGACGACCTGGATCGCTATGCAGCAGAAAACCGCTTTCTCATCTTTATGCTGGACAAGACCGGTGCAATCCTAGAAAAGATGGCTCCGAAAAATGCCTCATGAATGATGTGAATGCTTGCGTAAGCTCCGTATATAGACCATAGTTGATAAAAGAAAAGAGTCATCGGGGCATGACATGAACTGCCCTTCGACATGTTTCATGAGATATCCGGGGCAACACCCCTTGGGTGCATACCCCCTTGACGGGAGAATGATCTGTGAGTTTGAAACTGGCTTTTGGAGGCAAAGGTGGAGTAGGAAAGACGACCCTTTCTGCTCTTATTGCACGCATCATCGCCCAGGAGGAGAAGAAGGTCATCGCCATTGATGCCGACCCTGTCTCCAACCTTGCATCGGCCCTGGGCATATCCGAAGACGTTGAAATCACCCCCATTGCCCAACTTTCCGACCTTATTGCTGAACGAACCGGTGCCAAGCCCGGAACCATGGGGGGATTTTTTACACTGAACCCCAAAGTGGATGACATCCCCGACCGATTTTCACACGAACGGGACGGGGTCAAGCTGCTTGTGATGGGCACCGTACAGAAAGGCGGCTCCGGATGCATCTGCCCGGAGAGCACCATACTAAAAGCCCTCATGCTGCACCTTGTGCTTCAGCGCGATGAAGTGGTGGTGATGGACATGGAGGCGGGCGTAGAACACCTGGGCCGTGCAACCACCTCTTCGGTGAATGCCCTTGTTACCGTGGTCAACCCCGGAAAGCGAAGCCGGGTGGCTGCCCTTCAAATCAGAAAGCTTGCTGAAGACATGGGAATCAAACGGGTCCTGGTCATCGGGAACCGTGTCCGCAGCGAGGAAGACCGGCAGATGATCAAGGAAAGCTTAAGCGATTTTGAAATCCTGGGATTTGTGCCTGAACTCAGTGAAGTGGCGGAATCAGACCGCACTGGAGAGCGCCCCTACGACGACATAGAAACCGTCCCGGAAGCTCTCAAAGAGATTGCCCTGAAGTTGGCGAACCTGGAATAAAAAAAGGCGACCCCTTCTTATGAAGAGGTCGCCTCTTTAATATCACTCGTATCATCCACGCAAGCGGGATGAAGCGATTAGGAGCAGCAGGACCCTGTGGTGCTGCAGCTACCGCACGCGGACTCAAGCTTGATGCTTGATGTCACTTTAAAACCGATTTCAAGGAAGTCCACCTTAATGGGCTGGGCCTGTGCCAGGAAATCTTTTTCTACAACGTAAGTGTAACCGTCGATCTCGAATTTTTCGTCGTTGTCTTTAGACTCATCCAGAGCCATAGCAAGGGAGGGACCCCCTCAGCCACCGGAGTTAAGAAAAATACGAATAGGCATGATGTCTCTGCCCTTGAAATACTCTGCAATTTGTTGTGTTGCAGCTGCAGTCACCTCTAACATGGGACCTCCATAGAAGCTGTAAATATATGGGAAAAATGAAACTTTCGTTTCGTCTGTCAGGCTTGGCACAATGTAAACATTCGATTTCCCCTTGTCAATAAAGAAAAGCTATGGGAAACCCGCTTTCCATAAGGTTTCCTCAATATCGAGTTCACCCGGCGGACCTTAACAGAGCTGCCGTAAAAGCACCGGCAGATCACGCATCAAGAAACACCATATAGATTGATGCTCATTTTCAACCACAACATGCAGTGCCGGCATCCCGCCCCTCTTTTGTTGAGGTGAGCGCCAAAATATCTCTGCATTTCACAACCGTTATGCATGAGAGACACCCAGCACCAGGAGGGGCCACGGGCAACCCACGGCATGGAAAAACATCGAAATCGCCATGTGCACTATCCGTCACCCTAACCCTCAATCAGGAGTTCAGAGACCATGGAGCAGACCCTTTCCATCATCAAACCTGACGGCGTAAAAAAAAATATCATCGGCGAAGTGATTCGCCGATTTGAAACAAACGGCCTCACCGTAAAAGCCATGCGCATGCTGCACATGTCCAAAGAGGAAGCCCGGGGTTTTTACGCAGTCCACAAAGAGCGCCCTTTCTTTGACAGCCTCACAGACTTCATGTGCTCCAGCCCTGTGGTGGTCATGGTCCTTCAAGGGGAAAAAGCCATCTCCTTGAACCGAACCATTATGGGTGCCACCAACTTTAAGGAGGCAGACGAAGGGACCATTCGACGCGATTATGCCACATCGGTTGAAAGCAACATCGTCCATGGCTCCGATGCACCGGAAACTGCCGCATGGGAAATCGCTTACTTCTTCTCAGCCCTTGACATCATGGCCTGATTCCATCATATCATCAATTCTTAAAAACAACGATTCAGCTCGATGTTGCCTCCGGCGCCCCTGCCTGGGGCCAAACTTTTGATACGTTTGATAAACAGGTCTTGATTGATTTTTCACCACCGAGAGCACTGGAAGCACAGTGCTCTCGGTTTGTTTTGGCGAACCGATGAATGAACAGGTACTATGAAGCAAACCCCGATCCCAACAAAACAGATATCCATCATCCTTGTCCGACCCCGCTACCCTGAAAACATCGGTTCCGCAGCGCGGGCCATGAAGAACATGGGGTTTTCCGAACTGATTCTCATCAACCCCGAAGAGCCGGACCAGGAACGCATGCGCAAAACCGCCACGCACCATGCGGCCAGCATCATTGACACCCTCACCATCCACGACAGCCTGGAAGAAGTTCTCAAGCCATATACCTTCGTGGCCGCCACCACCACGCGCAAAGGGAAAAAACGACACGGCCTCATCACCCCGCTTACCCTGGTGGAGCGCGTGGGCGCCCTCTCCCCGGATGACAAGGTGGCCATTCTCTTTGGTTCCGAGGACAAGGGCCTGACCAATGACGAGCTTCGTTTTGCAGACGCCCTGGTCAACGTGCCCACCATGGATTTTTCCTCCATCAACCTGGCCCAGGCGGTGATGCTCCTCTGCTACGAACTCTCCCGTACGCCGCCTTCGGAAAAGAAGAACCCGTTGCGACTGGCCAACAAACAGGAGATCGGCAAGGCGTACGAAGCGGTGGAAGAACTCCTCCTCGCCATTGACCTGCACAACCCTGAAAACCCCGATCACTGGCCCGCCCGTTTTCGAAACCTGCTCTCCCGGGCAGGGCTCCGCGCTGGAGACACCGCCCTGGTCCTCGATTTCATCGGCAAGACAATGAAGAAGTTGAAAGAGGCTAAAGGCTAAAGGCTAAAGGCTAAAGGCTAAAGGCTAAAGGCTAAAGGCTAAAGGCTAAAGGCTAAAGGCTAAAGGCTAAAGGCTAAAGGCTAAAGGCCGGAAACACCGCTGATACAGGGTGTCAACAAAAATCCCCACTGCGACCACACTCATAACGCCCCACCGTCAGACCGGGCGCAGCCCCGAACGAACGCCATTGCGATTTGCCCCGAGGAACGAGGGGTGAAGTGCGATGGCAACCCGCTTTCAAGGTGGCACACCTTGCCGCCGGAGGCTTTTTTAACATAAAAAAAGGCCATGATTCTTTGAGAATCATGGCCCTTTGTATTTCTTGCCCAACCCAACGTTCAGGAATGGGGGTCTTTTTTAGTCGTCGGACTTCAGCACGGCGAGGAAGGCGGACTGGGGAATTTCCACCTGGCCCACCATCTTCATGCGCTTCTTGCCCTTCTTCTGCTTATCCAGAAGCTTTCGCTTACGGCTGATGTCGCCGCCGTAACACTTGGCGGTGACGTCTTTGCGGTATGCGGAGATGGTCTCACGGGAGACAATTTTGGCCCCGATGGCCCCTTGGATCGCCACCTTGAACATCTGGCGGGGAATCTCATCTTTAAGCTTCTCACATGCCACACGGCCACGCATCACGGCCCGCTCCTTGTGAACCAGCTGAGCCAGGGCGTCCACCTTCTCGGCGTTGATGAGAAAATCGAGTTTCACCAGGTCGGTCTCCTTGTACCCGATGATCTCGTAATCAAAGGAGCCGTACCCCTGGGTGATGCTCTTGAGCCTGTCGTAAAAGTCGTACACCACCTCGGCCAGGGGCAACTCAAAGACCATCTCCATGCGGCTGTTGGTGAGGTACTGGTAGTTGACGCTGATCCCACGCCGGTCCAGGCAGAGCTTCATGACAGCCCCCATGTACCGTTCCGGTACGATGATGGCCGCTTTGATAAAGGGCTCACTGGTGCGCTTGATGGTGGTGGGATCCGGGTAGAGAGCCGGGTTGTCGATAATCTCCACCTCGCCGGTGTTATATTCCACCTCATACTGAACCGAAGGTGCCGTCAGAATCAGTGAAATACCGTACTCACGTTCCAGGCGCTCCTGCACCACCTCAAGGTGAAGCAAGCCGAGGAAGCCGCAGCGGAAACCAAATCCCAAGGCCGCGGAAGAGTCCTTTTCATAGATCAGGGAGGCGTCGTTGAGCTGAAGTTTTTCCATGGCAGCAGTGAGCTCTTCGTAGTCGTCCGATGCCACGGGATAGATGGAAGAGAACACCACGGGAGTGGGGTCTTTAAAACCGGCCACCGCCCCATCGCACCCGTTCTTCTGATGGGTGATGGTATCGCCGCATCGGGTATCGCTCACCGTCTTGATACCGGCGATCATGTACCCAACCTCTCCTGCGGAGAGCACTTTCTTCGGAACCCGGACAATCTGAAAAACACCCACCTCTTCCACTTTATAAGAGGCATCGTTGCTCATAAACTTGATGGTGTCCCCCGGCTTCATCGTTCCATCGATGACGCGGAAGTGAACAATGGTGCCCCGATAGGGGTCATAGTGGGAGTCGAAGATCAGGGCTTTCAAGGGAGCGCTTGGATCTCCTTTTGGTGAGGGAAGCAGTTCCACAGCGCCTTCCAGGACATCACCGATTCCAATGCCGTTTTTCGCAGAGGTCAAAATGGCCGTGTCTGCATCGAGTCCCAGGTCCTCTTCGATCTGCCCCTTTACCCAATCGATCTCAGCACTGGGAAGGTCAATCTTGTTGATGACAGGGATGATCTCCAGGTCATGTTCCAGCGCGAGGTAAAGGTTGGCCAGAGTCTGAGCCTCCACCCCCTGGCTGGCGTCAACAATAAGCAGCGCCCCTTCGCAGGATGCCAGGGCACGTGAGACTTCATAGGTAAAATCCACGTGTCCTGGGGTATCGATGAGGTTCAGCACATACTCGTTTCCATCCTTGGCTGTATAGGGGAGGGAAACGGTCTGGCTCTTGATGGTGATCCCTCGCTCTCGTTCAATATCCATGGAATCCAGAATCTGCTCTTTCATGTCTCGATCAGAAACGATGCCGGTCTCCTGAATCAGGCGGTCCGACAAGGTGGATTTTCCATGGTCAATATGGGCGATGATGCTGAAGTTACGAATATGTTTCATGCCGTTTCGACTGCTGCTCCTGAGCGATTCTCCATTGGCAGGTCTCCTGCGTTCCGCCGAATGTCCGGCAAACAGAACACAAGACGCAAACCAAGCGAATCGTGTGAAATTTCAGATATATAAAAAGAAATGCACCAGCGGGTACGGGTTGACAGAACCAAACCGAACCGCTATAGTTTTCAAATAAAACATCAATAACTATCAAATTGGCTTTTGCCCTGTCAAGCTAAGGGTCTTGCATCCGTGATCACCACGGTCCTAAAGGCCCGCAAACAGCCTGTCTCCAAGGATTTCCCCCTGCATTATTTCTGAAATATCAGGGACGAAGAAAACATCAGACCACCGTATGCCGTTAGTGGTGCCTTTTACAGGTGACCGTTGCTCCTTAAACACCAGAGAGAAATAGAGGCAAGCAGCGGTTCTTTGCGATTGGCACGATAATCACTCACCCCTTTGCCTATGGTCGCCATGAGTTCAATAACCATCGTCGATGAAGACAAGAGCGTTCGGGATTCGGTTGCCGACTACCTGATCCTTGCAGGATTTGACGTGGTGGCCTTTGCCTCGGCAAGCGAGGTCCTCACCCATCTCGAAACCAATCCCATAGATATCGTCATTACCGATATCCCCTTGAAAGGCACCAGTGGTTTTGAGCTCACCGACACCATTAAAAAGAACTTTTCCACCGACGTCATCATCCTCACCGGGTACAGCACCGGCTACTCCTATGAAGAGGCCATAAACAAAGGGGCAAGCGACTTTGTCTTCAAGCCGGTCCGCTTTGAAGAGCTGCTCCTGCGCATCAAACGGGTACTCCATGAAAGACGCCTGACCTGCGAGCGCAACGACATGCTCAACCGACTCAAGCGAATGGCTGTCACCGACCCCCTCACACGGCTCTTTAACCTGCGTTACTTCTACAACCAGCTGGAAAAAGAGATCGACCGCTTTAACCGATACAACCGCCCTCTGTCCTTGATGCTTCTCGATATTGACAATTTCAAAATTTTCAACGATACCTATGGGCACCTTGAAGGGGATCGCATTCTGGTAAATCTGGGCAAGGTAATCCGGGAATGCCTCCGTGCCATGGACTCAGGGTACCGCTTTGGCGGTGAAGAGTTCACCGTGATTCTTCCCGAGACAACAGTCAACGAAGGAATTGTGGTGGCAGAACGAATTCAGAGAGCCATGAGGGATGCCTCCTTTTCCCCCCCATCGGCCCCGGAGCCCGTAATCACAACCCTCAGCATCGGCCTCACCGAATATGAATCAGGGGAGCCCTTGAAAGAGTTTGTCCGCAGGGCTGACAGGGCCATGTACATTTCCAAGGCGAGGGGAAAAGATCTCATATCCATGCTAAACAAAAACAACGCCGAATAAGGGCTGCTTTGCCGACATACGCCAGGACCCTCTATGATCACTGTTGACTTTCTCCTCCACCCCACACACCAGGACAAATCCCGCATTCTATCCATCTACCACCACCAGAAATGGTGGCCGGAAACCATAACGGACCCCCAACGAGTCGACCGTGTTATCCATGGCAGCCATTGCTACGTAGCCGCAAGGGATCATGGGACCATCATCGGCATGGGAAGGGCTTTAAGCGACGGGGTGGGTGACGCGTACATCCATGACGTCATTGTGGTTGAAAGCCACAGACGGCAAGGTATCGGACAGCGTATCGTTAACATGCTCGTGGAGCGCCTTGAAATGGACGGCATCACCTGGATCGGGCTCATTGCTGAAAAAGGATCCCCTCCCCTATACCAAAAATTTGGGTTTGCCCCCCTTGAAGGCTCTGTCCCCATGTTTCGCTTTGAAACAAAGCGTCTGTAACAACTGAATCCCCCTTGAGACGAGACCATGACAAAACTGCACGACACCTGCAACCTGACGCCGCTTCTTCCCGAGCACCATGCTGAACTCAAGCCCTACTTTACCAAGCAGACGAACCCTTTGTGTGGTTACTCTCTGGCGGCCTTCATTATCTGGAAGACCCATGTCTACTACCCGGCCTTCGCCATAAGCGAAGGCGATGTCATCCTCGCCCGCCTCTTTCCCTCGACTCCTGATAAAAGCTACCTGATCCTGCCGGTTCCCACTGGCACCTCCTGGCCCCCGGAGCGACTGGCAAGTCTGTGTCGAAGGCACAAGGTATCACTGGCCTGCTTTGCAGATGATGTGTACATGGACGCGTGGGGAATAGAAGAGATTGAAAAGCACTTCACCATTAGGGAACAGACCGACTACGAAGACTATGTGTACCTGAAAGAGGACCTGGCCGAACTGAAAGGCAATAAGTTCAGCAAAAAAAGAAACCTTATCAATCAGTTTTCACGGGAATATGTGGAGACCGGACGGGTAAGCGTCGAAGACCTCACCCCGGAGAATGCAGCCGAATGCAAGGATCTGCTTGCCTACTGGTGGAGCCTGAGGTCCCCCGAAGCCCATACCGATGAAGACGCCCTTGGAGAAAAGGTGGCCTGCACCTCCGGCCTGGATCTCATCGGGACCCTGGAGGAGCTGCGGGGCATTCTTCTTCGCATCGACGGCAACGTCAAAGCCTTCGGCATGGCCACCGACTTGACGGAAGAAATGGCAGACTTCAACTTTGAAAAGGCCGACCCAAACATCAAAGGGCTTTATCAGTTTTTCGATCGCCAGTGCGCGCGGATGCTGTTCAACAACACCCCCCTTATCAACAAAGAGTGCGACATGGACGACCCCGGACTGCGCCATGCCAAACGATCGTATCACCCGCACCAGCGGTTCAAATCTTTTGAACTGAAACTCAAACCATAAAAAAGGCGACCGATGGGCAAGGCTTTGGTATAAATAAAGTAAGGCTTACGATATCTCATTCCGACCCCCGGGATTCTGATCATTCCGGTACATAGGAGAGTTTGAGACCATGTCCATCACCTTCACAGTCAAACGCTGGTTGAGAAACCTCCTCAGAAAAGAGCACAACGATGAGTTTCTCACCGGCGTAAGTTCAACACCGGACTTTCCAGACCCCGCCTCTCTGGTTACATGGATCCTTATGAGCTATCGACGGGGTGTCGACAAAGCAGCCTGCTTCTCTTTTGAGTGTGTCGACGCCCCCTTTGTTCGCCTGGTATATGACAACCCAGTGGACATCATTGTCCACTACAGCCCCCCCTTTTCTCCGGGAGATCGTTTAAAAGCCATCGGGCTCCCTCTTCCAAAAGGGTTCACCCTTACCGACTGGAAGCGCCATGAGCAGTTTACCCTCACTGGCCCGAAAATTCCCCCCAACGATATGGCTGCGTTCTTAGACCTTCTCTTCCGAAAACTCTACCGTGCTGAAAAAGACTATGTAATGGCTGCATGGACCGACATTGAGCCTCTTACACCAACGCACCACCCTTCAAAAACAGTACACCAAAAAAAGATGAGTTCCTGAGATTTCACCCGATGATTCAGCGGCAGCCTGCTTAGCCAGGATATGTCACGAGTCAGGTTCGCTTAGATGCAAGGCATCAGTGCTGCAGACGCCATGGTTTTATTAAAATGCAGATGCAACTGTTCAGCTCAAAGTCGCCTCCGCCGCCACAGCCGGGGGCAAAGCCCATGAAAAGTAAGACAAACAGGTTTTGAGGTCGATTTTCATTCATTCGAAGACGTTGCTTTTCCGACTGTACCTGATTTAACGAGCAAGCATCTCCTTTTGCCGCTCGGCACCAACGGGTCTGAGCGGCAAAAGGAGATGCAACCGAAACGTTTTCGGGGCTCATGTCAAAAAGCGACCCGCCGGCGGCATACCTGAATAGATTCAAATTCTTTTGAATTGTTACCAAACAGCAAAAAAAAAAGCGCGGGACCTTGAAAAAGGTACCGCGCTTTATAAAATCTGCTTGAAAAGCAGGAGCTACTGAACGGTGACGTTCACAGCTGCAGGCCCTTTCTGGCCCTGCTCAACATCGAAGGTCACTCGGTCGCCTTCGTTAAGGGTCTTGAAACCGGATGCGTTGATACCTGAGTGGTGAACGAATACGTCAGGTCCGTTTTCCTGCTCGATAAAACCATAACCCTTCTGCTCATTGAACCACTTTACAATACCGTTTGCCATTGTGACGATCTCCTCATCATTGTTCTGGTGTTTTAATGCATTCTCATTCCAAGGTAGATGTCACGATGACACGTTTTTCTTTTTCCTGAGAGCGCAACCGGCCCCCCCTAACTCGGGCCACGATGACCGCTTCAGCGGGGACGCTTTACATACTTCGACACGTGTTGCCACACGCATCGTTAAGAAACTTTCGCACAATATTGCATGCAAATCAATCCAAAATATCCCTATACCGCCCAAAAATTACAGCACTCTCAAATCCACCTTAACTCCGACATATATTTTCTTACGCATCACTACGAATAAAGTCCCCTGCGCCCCATATAGCAGTGGCCTGACACCCCCGGGGCTCACGCCCTCGCTTCCATGGAATGACTACTCTCATGGGCCGAAGCACACCCCTTTTCCGGCCTGAAAGTTGCATACAAAAAAGCAGACACAGAAACACCACATTGTGGTATAATCCATTCGTTTCCGGTTGCATCCCAAACTACCCCGTTCCACCACCCCTACCTCGCATGTGATGAGCCCCATGCAACCCCAACAACAACATGAATCCTTCAAGATCAGGAGCGGCCATCTGGCTGCACCCAAGGAAGGTACAGCATGAATAATCCCAAAGTTCTCTGGGCCACCGACTTTTCACGAACAGCCGAAAAAGCGCTTCCCTTCATCACCTCTCTGGTGCGTGATAAAGGCGCCGACGTCCACGTCCTCTACGTCATACCGGACATCGCACGGCACGAACCCTGGTACGGTGAGTACGATAACCGTCACATTGAACGCCTCACCCGGCGGGAAGAACAATCGGCGACAAAACGCCTCAATCAACTTTGCAACAAATATATGGATGGGTGCGCTCTGTTTACCCGGCATACGGCTGTCGGAGAACCCGCTGAAGAGATCCTGAAGCTCATCGACTCCGAAGGCATGGACATGGTGGTGATGGCTGATCGCCCCACCCACATTGCCGACATCGGTGAGCCAACCCTTGCAAAAGTAAAGCGCATGGCCTCCGTCCCCGTGGAGGTGATTTCCACCTGAGCAGGCCCCAAAAAACAGGCCTCCGGCGGCCAGGGGATAAATCCCCTGAACCCCAGGTTCGCGAATGCTCCAACCCTCGTACCTCGGGTTGGAGCATTCGCTGACGGGCTGCGCCCGTGGATAACTGCTGAGGTTTTTAAACCTTCTTCATGGTTTATGCCCGAACTGAACCATAAAGAGCTCTGAAATCCGCTTGACTTTCCCGGCATAACTCGGGCGGCAAGGGTTGCAAATGAGGAGATTGCACTGTAGCGAAAAACACCTCGAAAAATGATTGGGGTTGAAAAAATTGACACATTTTCAACCCCAATCTCAACTGCACGTGCCTCGTGTGTAAAAGTATGCACTGTGTGTCCCACGCTTAACCCGGATATTTCATGAGAAAACGATCAAACCAAAGCAATAGACCTTGATTGCAACGGGCTATTGTGTGTGTTTAAATTCAACTACTTACAAGATACAAAATGTAATTCACGATTTTCTAATCGATATTCCCACCCTCCGGGTGAGCCGGGTGCCATCATCTGCTACGTTATCAAAGATTTGATGTAAACCACGACATCTGCAGCTCTGATGCCTTGCATATAAACGCTCCCGACTCGTGAAACATCCGGGTTAAGTATTCACGGAAAGTCCTTTCAGAAGCCCCCCCATTCCAATTCCCTTCCCCGAACCCACACTGTAGAAGTCTGTTTGACAATTTCCCATGCACCCAGCCACAATCTGGTGTATAAGAATCGATGTCCGATCGTTCAAAGCGTATGGTTGGCCAGACCAACCTCGTCTCAAGAAATCGATATTTTAAAAACCTGTTTATCAAACTTTTTAAAAGTTTTGCCCCCGGCAGGGCCGCCGGAGGCAAAAAGCCAAAATATAAAGCCACATGGAGTATCACCCGCATATGTCAGCAAAAACCCTCGGAATCGTCGGCGGCATGGGGCCGCTTGCCACCGCCATGCTTTTTGAGAAAGTCGCCACATTAACACAGGTCTCCAAAGATCAGGATCACATCCGTGTCCTCATCGACAGCAACCCACAGATCCCGGATCGCACTGCCCACATCGTGGCAAACGGGGAAGACCCCCGCTCAGAACTCTCCGCCACGGCAAAGCACCTGGAGGCCATGGGCGCCGACTTTCTCATCATGCCCTGCAACACCGCCCACTACTTCTACAATGACATCACCAAGGACCTCTCCATCCCCTTCCTGCACATGGTAAACGAAACCGCCGAGCACATCGCCAGAACCTTTCCCGAAACAAAGATGGTCGGCGTCCTCGCCACCGAAGGCACCTGCAAAGCAGGGGTCTACGAGACGGCCTTAGAGAACCAAGGCCTCACCCCCGTCACACCCGATGCCGCCATGCAAAAGCACGTCACCGACCTCATCTACAAAATAAAAGCCGGAGAAACCATTCCCATCGACGGCTTCATGGAGGCTGTGGACGCCCTCAAAGCCCAAGGCGCCACCTGCTTCGTCCTCGGCTGCACCGAACTCTCCGTGGCCCAGAAGTTGTATGGTTTTTCCGGCCCCTTCGTGGACCCCCTCACCGTCATCGCTGAGGCTGCCATTCGCTTTGCGGGGAAGAAAAGCGTGCCTCCGGCGGCGAGGTGAGCCACCTCGAAAGCATTTTGCCCGTCTTACGTCGGGCAAAGTGCAACGGCATTTATATCGGGATAAGTGTCAATGCCATGGCAATAAACTAATTGATCTTCTGCAGGTCGCAACTTCCCAAAACACAAAAATCAATACATCTTCTTTATTCCTGTCATAACAATTCAACAACCGCTTGTCTTTTCAATAAACAGGCTCAACTCAAGAGATATTCTTCTGGATTTATAAAATATAGCCTAACTACTTCCGGGCTATTGCGATTTACGCCCTCCCACCGCACTTTCTTGTAATTTTATAGAACGCATGTATTCTACTGATATTACTCTTCACAAAGAGAACCCCAGTTACGACACCAGACTGAATCACCCTTAAAACCAAGCAATATTAAACACTTATGGGTACAATTATTTTCACAAAAAGTAATGGGGGAATCAGTTACTGATTCCCCCATTACTGGTCACTTCAATTTTAAATAATTCTTTGCAGCATTATTCGATGGCGCTGATGTAGATGGTGCCACCAGTAATTTCAGTATACCCACCACTCATGTACTGTGAACCCAACTTTCCTTCTGTCGGTTCAAACATTGTCGTGGTTGCAGGGACGGCTCGTGATGCGATAAAAATATCGGTCTTTTTGGCACCAGAAGTTTTGTAAATATGAGGAAGAGAAATTTGTACTGCGGAAACAAGATCTGTAGCAGGGTTTTCATCAATATCAAACTCAGCTGCCACAATTGTCAAATCACCCCATATCTTAATTGTATCGGGACCAGCTTGGTCTACCTTCATGTAAATACCGGTTTCAACGTCACCACTAGTGTTTGTCCATGACGTACTGGTAGCCTCCTGTTCAATGGTGAGCGCATCAGCTTGAGTCTGCCCACCAATGGTAATCCTCACACCTTCCTGAGCCGTAATCTCATCAAGGCCGCCGTCGGCCATTGGCTCAAGAGCATACACAGACATGGGAAGCAGAGCCAAAAGTGCAACCAAAAGAATCTTCTTCATTAAATTCACCCTCCTAAAGTTTTGGTTAATGACGAACGCTCCATCCACCAGCCTTGACAGAGCGGGTGTGGCTCATCTCTTGCACATGAGAGTCCCGGCCTTTTATCAGCCAGAATAAGCCACCAACGCAGCATCATTTCTACGTACATCAAAATAAACAACGTTCACTTTGATAAATAGTTATCTACTCATCCCGCACATGATGTCAACTTTTTTTTCAACATTTCAGGGATATTATCATCCACATGTGGTGTTCGAGGTTTGCCTTGACCCATATAAATGCTTCTGATAACGTATGAGACATT
>Ga0193953_1000915_pt1 | contig 14645 bp, 14 predicted proteins | sample BB_4_MG_FD_140325 | JGI IMG/M metagenome (GOLD analysis project Ga0193953, IMG submission 140325) | Microbial mat bacterial communities from the Broadkill River, Lewes, Delaware, United States - BB_4_MG | ecosystem: Environmental > Aquatic > Freshwater > River > Microbial mats | place: USA... | reverse complement strand
GGGCCGCCGGAGGCTATTGTGAACTGACTAGTGACGTTTTGATTCTGTCATGATGTGCGTTTCTGGAGGTAAGCCCATGACGGTGACTGGCACTGTGCCTGAACCCATTTGCGCGGAAATTGACCTGTCGTGTATTGCGCACAATACGCGAATCCTGAAAGACCATGCCGGCAATGCACGGCTCATGGCGGTGGTGAAGGCCAACGCCTATGGTCACGGAGCCGAGGAGGTGGCCCGCACAGCCCTTTCTCACGGTGCTTCGTGGCTGGGGGTTGCCCGGCTCTCCGAGGCGGTTAAGCTTCGGGAAGCAGGGATTGAAGACCCTATTCTCATCTTTGGCTATACGCCGGAGGCTGGGGTGCCCCACCTGATCAGGTACGGCCTGCGTCAGACGGTTCTGGACGCCGACCACGCTCGTGCCTTGAGCCGCGCGGCAGAGAAGGCGGGCGGGGAAATTTCCTGTCACATCAAAGTGGACACCGGCATGGGTCGCGTGGGGTTTGATGCGGTTGAAGGGGAGTGCCGCGATGCGGCGCTCCGATGTGCCGAGGCCATTTCCGAGGTGGTTACGCTTCCCGGAATACAGGCGGAAGGTATCTTTACACACTTTGCCACCGCCGATGAAGCCGATCTCTCGTCCGCCCAGGAACAACTGGTGCGGTTCTCCTCGGTTCTCTCCCAGCTTGAGGCAAAGGGGCTCTTCTTTGAAGTCCGCCATGCCGCCAACAGCGCAGGCATTCTCTCCCTTCCGGGGTCCCGCTTCGATATGGTCCGTGGGGGGATCTCTCTGTATGGCATGAACCCATCCCCGGTGGTACGAGCAGACCTTAAGGGCGTCCGGCCTGCCATGAGCGTTAAGGGGTGTATTGCCCAGGTAAAACGCGTGAAAAAGGGCTGCTCCGTCAGTTATGGCGCCACCTGGAAAGCACGAGAGGAGACCGTGGTGGCCACGGTCCCTTGCGGATACGGGGATGGCTACCCACGGCTTCTTTCGGGCCGGGGGCGCATGCTGGTTCGCGGGCAGAGCGCGCCGATCCTGGGGCGGGTCTGCATGGACATGACCATGATCGATGTGACCGGCATCGAAGGCGTTCAGGTGGGCGACGAGGTGGTGATGATGGGGTGCCAGGGCGAGGCCGTGGTTTCCGCCGATGAGATTGCAGAAACAGTCGGAACCATCAACTATGAAGTGACGTGCATGGTCTCTTCCCGGGTACCCAGGGTTTATCGCTCATAACTATTCAGCGATGCCTCCGGCGGCCAGGGGATTTTTAGCCTAAGTGGCTTCGCCACCCCTGGACCCCAGGTTCGCGAATGCTCCCGACCTTCGTTCCTCAGGTCCATCACGTTCGCCGACGGGCTGCGCCCGTGCATAACGGCATCGATGATAGTCTCGGTATCGTCTTCCCCGGCTGTGGGAGGATGGGAACCGATGTGTTGCTTTCGCTGTAACTATTCAGCCATGCCTCCGGCGGCTTTGTCGGGGGGCTAAACTTTTAAAAAGTTTGCTAAACATGTCTAAAAAAAGTTGCCCTTGAAAAAATTCCGCTTTGAGGGCGGATGTGATTTGACCCGAGGAACAAAGGGCAAAGCGCATCCGCTACCTGCATTCAAGGTGTTTTTTTCCTGGGTGGATTCTCCTTCCTTACCCGCCGGGTTTTTTTAAAGCTGGATGGTTTTTTTGTTGTTGTGTGGGTAATTCCCTGAATTTCGGACTGTTATTCTTTAAAATTCTTTTCTCTTAAATCAGTACTCTCTCCTTTGAAACACTCTATTCTCTTCGCCCTGGGCGATCTGTCTTGACCGATATCCTTTGGTTTTTTATGATTGCATTCTTGTTAGAATAGCAAATATTAATGACATGCCTAAAAATCAGTGGAGAAGGACCTTGTTTGTCTTCCTTCCAACCCGCAAAGAAATGTCTGGTGGGTCTTTGGTTTTTTAGGACGTCATGTTCATTTTAAGGAAGGATATGCGGTGGCGGTTTTTTTTGATAAGGCGAAAACAGCAGTAAAAATCAAGGGGTACGGGGATGGCTTTTTGGTCTCCGTGGATCCCAGGGCCTCCGAAGACCATATCCTGAAATCCTCCATTCGAATTTTCCGTCAGCTCAGGAACCTTGCTGCCGGATCCCTTGTCCAGGTAGACGCTGGAAGCTGGGACAGTTCCTCTCTTTGGGCGGATAAGCTTGCCTCTGTGCTGCAGGATCGCTTTGCCGTGTCTGGGGTGCTGCCCCACGGGGAGCCGCCGCAGCGTGAAGAGGTCGAACTCGTTGCCATGCCCACAGTGTCCGAGACCCAGGTTTTGACCGGACGCGTGCGTTCTGGCCAGAGGGTGAGCACGGAGAGGCACCTGGTGGTGTTGGGGGACGTGAATCCCGGGGGCGAAGTGGTGGCCGGAGGGGACATCTATATCATGGGGAGCCTGCGGGGAACCGCTGTGGCCGGCTCGCCGGGGGATTCATCCTCCATCGTCATGGCCATGGATTTCAGGCCCATGCAGCTTCAGATCGGCTCCCATACCGGGGCTGCTTACACGCCGAAAAAACCGGGACGGGTGGAGTATGCATCCGTGGTCGATGGCCAGGTGGTGGTGGCGGACTATCTGAACGAAAATCCCTTCGCCAAAGCCCCGGTTCTCGCCTGGAGAGCCTGACGGACGCCTGAAAAAAGCAGCCTCCGGCGGCCAGGGGATGATCCCCTGAACCCCAGGTCTTCAAAGCTGGAGGCATTGCAGGCTTCGTCTCTTTTTCAAGTGGCTTTGGGTAGGGGTGCACTATTAATAGAGCTTTTTGCACGTTTTATCGCGTTTGATCTGGCGGGCCAGGTTGCTGGAAAAAATTCACAATTTGAGGCACAGGCCGTTGCGTTCTGACCCGAGGAACGAGGGGCAATGCGCAGCGGCAACCCGCTTTCAAGGTGGCACACCTTGCCACCGGAGGCTCTTTTTTAAGGGCTGAACAGTCACAAAGGCAATGAACAGACAGGAGAGTTGGATACGTGAAAGGCAAAGTAATCGTCATCACATCGGGTAAAGGCGGTGTGGGCAAAACCACGGCAACAGCGTCCATCGGAGCAGCACTGGCCCTTATGGGCAAGAAGACGGCTGTGGTGGACATGGATATCGGACTGCGCAACCTTGACGTGGTGATGGGGCTTGAAAACCGTATCGTCTTTAACGTCGTGGATGCGGTAAAGCAGAAGTGCAAACCATCCCAGGTGGCCATTAAAGACCGGCGCATCGACAACCTCTATCTCATTCCGGCCTCACAGAGCGACAACAAGAACACCATGAACCCGGACGAGGTATCGGCGTTTATCTCCGAGATTAAAAACGACTACGACTGCATTCTCATCGATTGCCCCGCCGGTATTGAGCAGGGATTTGAAAATGCCGTGGCCGCAGCCGACGACGCAGTGGTGGTGTGTATGCCCGAGGTCTCCTCCATTCGGGATGCGGATCGCATCATCGGTCTTCTCCTGGCCAAAGAGATCTCTCCCAAGCTTGTGGTGAACCGCATCGTGCCCCAGATGGTGGAGCGTGGGGACATGCTGAGCCACGAGGATGTTGTGGATGTTCTCTCTATTGAGCTCCTCGGCCTTGTTGAGATGGATGAGCAGGTGATTGTCTCCACCAACACAGGGGTCCCCCTGGTGATGCAGAAGGAGTCCAAAGCAGGGCGTGCCTTCGAGCGCATTGCAGGTCGCCTTGCCGGACGCACCGATCTGCCCATCGAAGTGCCCCGGACAGACCGTGGGTTCTTTCAACGCATAGGCCGGAAAATGGGCCTGGCAAGGTAAGGGGGAGACGATGCTGAGCAACCTGTTGCAAAAGATGATGGGAAAAGGGGAGACCCGAAGCAGTGATGTGGCCAGAAAGCGCCTGAAACTCGCTTTGGTGTGTGACAGTCTGGAGGTCTCCGACGAGGTTCTGAACAATCTGCGGGAGGACCTTCTGGATGTGATATCCACCTATTTTGAGATTGACAGAAAAGAGTTTACCCTGGATATTGACAAAACCGATGATTACTCTGCACTTGTGATGAATACCCCAATTTTATCAGCCCTCCGCAGGTAAAAAAGTGGCGCCTGAAGCGCAATTTTTATCGCGGGCACACATTCAGGGGCGCTGCGCCGACCTTTGACATAATGAGGATGCCATGGATCTCACCAACGACCTGCTGCCGACCATTCCCCTGTTCCGCTCCCTGGATACAGACAGCCTTGCCCGCATTGCCGATGCCGTGAAACCCGTATCGCTCAAGCAGGGGGAGGCCCTTTTCCGCAAAGGGGACGACGGAAATGAGATGTACATCATTGAAGAGGGGGCCGTTAAAATCGTCCTTCCCTCCAGCGTGGGTGAAGAGATCATCCTAACCGTGCTGAGGGAGCAGTCCTTTTTCGGGACCATGTCGATGTTTGACGGCCAGAGCCGAAGCGCCGATGCCGTGGCCCTGACCCCTTGCCGTCTCCTTGTCCTTCAGCGCGACGATTTTATCCACATCCTCCAGCAGGACGAACACGCCCTGCGAACCATCCTGTGCGATCTCTCCTCCATGATTCGGAAAACAGACGACCTTCTGGAAGGGCTCTGTTTCTTCAACATCTCCACCCGACTCGCCAAGCGCCTCCTGGATCTGGCCGAACAGGCCGCAGGCGGAAAAGACAAGCCCGTTGCCATCGATCTTACCTTCACCCAGAAAGAGCTGGGCGAGATGGTGGGCGCCACCCGGGAAAGCGTGAACCGCGAACTCAAAAAACTCCGGGAAGAGGGCATCATCGACATGAACCGAGGCACCATCACCATCTCTAATTGGGAAGCCCTGGAAGAACTCGCCGTGCCCATGGACTTTTAAAAAAGCCAGCCTCCGGCGGCGAGGTGGGGGCACCTCGAAACCCTATGGCGAATGCGAGACGGGTGACGCTATGCGTTGTGGCTCGCGTTCGCATTCGCGTTGAGTGTGACGTTGCACGTCGTTCGTAGCCGGCGCGTGTGCTGTCAGTCCTTCCATAGAAACCCACGAGTGATTTTTCTGGGGCATAGGATGACAACACGGGTGATACCACCGCTATCGTTGTCAACGGGCGAAGCCCGTCAGCGAATGTGATCGATCCGAGAAACGAGGATCGGGAGCATTCGCAACCCGCTTTCAAGGTGGCTCACCTTGCCGCCGGAAGCATGTCTGTTTTTTTAAGGGGTTGTGCTGTGAGAGGCGGTGCAGCCGCCTAAGGGTGGGGCGAATTCGTTGCGGATGATCTCGTAGAGTTTTTGTCCCACGTCAAGCCCGATGTCGATGAACCCGGGGCCGTAGAGTTTGCCTGTGTCGGACCGGAAGGTCTTTTTGATGCGGGCAATTCCATCCAGGGCTCTGGGGTAGTGGGTCATGAAAAGGGGCAGGGGAATCCGGGCGTAGGAGACCATGTCCCAGACGGTATGGGTGAAGTTGTCGGGTCCCCACCGGAACTTGTCTGCGTCGTAGAGGGCATCGGACAGGAGTTGAGCGTCGGGTCCTGACGGACAGGCGGTCTCTTTTGTTTTGAACGCCTCGTGACATTCAATGGCAAAGACGATCTCGCCTATTTCATCTTCTGGAAATTCGAAAAAACGCAGGACCTCTTCGGCGAAAGCCGCGCCTTTTTCCGCGTGATCCTTGTGCTTGCGCATGGTGTCGTGGAGAAGACCGGCACAGTGGGCCTTAAAGATAATGTGGTCCGTGCGGGGGCGTTTGTATTGTTTGCACTCCACAAAAACGATGGCTCCTGCCTCAATGGCTACTTTCTTTGAATGAAACAGGCCGTGCCCGAAGTCCTCATCCAGTTCAGTTTCCAGGTATGAGATGAGGCTTTTCAGTTTCTCATTTTCATCATAGAGCCGGTGCGACCGTAAAAGGGCATCGGCTTCTTTTTTATAAAAATCGGGTTCAGGAAGGTCCATCACCAGTTCCCGTGCCCTTTCTCGAATTTGTCTGTACGTATCATCCATGGTTTTAAGTGTAGCATACACCCAAGCAGGTTGGGAATAGCCAAGGAATGGATGAAATACTCATCAGGTGGATCTCTGGAACGTCGGTTGGGAATGTGCGGGTTATGTTCCCTCTTGGATGTCGTTTTTGCCGTAATTTCGGATGTATTGGTGGTTGTCGTGATCCCGGCATCGCCCTTAAAAAAAACGTTGACAGGTTAACAGGCCTGGTCTAAATAACAACTTATGAGCATATGCTCAAAACAACGGAGGTGTCATGGTACGTCCAAAAAAAGAACGGGTGGTGGGAGTTCCAACCAGCCTCAGCTATTTCAAGCCCGGGGGAATCCCCCTCAGGCAGCTGGAGGAGACCCTGTTGACTGTGGACGAACTGGAAGCCTTGAGGCTCTGTGACCTGGAGCAGCTTTCCCACGAAGAGGCGGGACGCCGTATGAACGTGTCCCGGGCTACCATGGGCCGTATCGTGAGAGAAGCGCATCGCAAAGTTGCCGATGCGCTGGTTCACGCCAAAGCCCTGCGTGTGGAAGGTGGAAATTACCGGGTCATGGAGGAGATGCGCCTTTTTGTCTGCACCAGTTGCGGCAAGAGGTGGGAAGAGCCTTATGGAACAGGGAGGCCTGATGGCTGCCCCGGTTGCGGAAGCGATCGGTTCCACAGGGTATGGAAAGAAGAAGCCGAGCCACCCGAATTCGAATGATGCCTTGCGCATGACCCCTTTGAACTGATTCCCGGCTCCACAATCCGGTTGACGTTTAAAGAGACCACCACAGACATCCCATCCTTTGAGGGGCTCCGGCGTCGATATGAACCCGTGAAACGGGGTAGTGAACGCCATGATGATCACGGTAGCAAGCGGCAAAGGGGGCACGGGGAAAACCACCGTGGCCACAAACCTCGCCGTGGCTGTTGGAGAAGGGGCCACCCTTCTTGACTGCGACGTGGAAGAGCCCAACGCCCATCTGTTTTTAAAACCAGAATCTGTAACAAAGACGCCCGTCACCACCATGGTGCCGGTGGTTGATCCGGATGTATGCGTTCAGTGCGGCGCATGCAGCGAGTTGTGCCAGTTCTCCGCCATCACCCTGGTGGCGGGGGAACTCTACACCTTTCCCCGCATGTGCCACAGCTGTGGCGGGTGCGTCATGGTCTGCCCGGCCGGTGCCTTGACAGAGGGCACGCGTGAGTTGGGCGAGCTGGAGATAGGCCAATGCAACGAAATCGAACTGATCTCAGGACGCCTCAAGGTCGGGGAAGCCATGAGCCCACCCCTCATCGAGCGGGTCAAAGAAGCCGCCGAAGGCCGGGATCTGGTCATCGTCGACGCTCCTCCCGGGACGTCCTGCCCGGTGATCTCCGCCATGAACGGGACTCAGTATGTGGTGCTGGTGACCGAGCCCACTCCCTTCGGACTCCACGACCTGAAGCTTGCCGTGGAGGCGGTTCGGGTTCTGGGAATGCCCTTCGGAATCGTCATAAACCGTGCCGACGCCGGAGACGACCGGGTGGTTCGGTATGCGCAGGAAGAGGGCATCGAGATCCTGCTGTCGATCCCCTACAGCCGGAAGGTAGCGGAGTATTACGCAAGGGGGAGGCTCATGGTGGAAGCGATGCCGGAGATGGCCGAAGCCTTTGCCGACATGGTGGAAAAGATCCGCAGGGCAGCGGAAGGGAGGAAACCATGAAAGAGATTACCATCTTAAGCGGCAAGGGCGGCACTGGAAAAACCACTGTCACCGCATCATTCGCAGCGCTCGCAACAAACCGTGTGCTGGTGGATGGGGACGTGGATGCCGCCAACCTCTATATGATTACCCCCCACACCGTTCAGGCCGAGCACCCCTTTCAAGGGGGGAGCCTCCCGAAGATTGATATCCATGCATGCACCCATTGCGGCGAGTGCGTGTCGCGCTGCCGGTTCAATGCCCTGGAAAAGGGACCCCGCCTGAATCGCATTGCCTGCGAAGGGTGTGGGGTGTGCGCACATTTCTGCCCCGAGGGTGCCATCACCATGGAACCTCGCGTTTGCGGGACCTGGTACAACTCCGACACGGATAACGGTCCCATGATCCACGCCCGGCTTGGTATTGCCGAGGAAAACTCAGGTCTTCTGGTCTCCCTCCTGCGCCGAGAGGCCCGAAAGCAGGTTGAGGCCACCGGCAGCAATCTGATCCTTGTGGATGGCCCTCCCGGCATCGGTTGCCCGGTGATTTCCGCCACCACCGGATGCGATGCTGTGGTGGTGGTGACCGAGCCTACCCTCTCCGGTCTCCACGACTTGGAGCGCGTGGCCGAGCTCACCGCGTTTCTCAAGGTACCGACCATGGTCACCATCAACCGGTGGGACATTCACCCCATGATGGCAGAGCAGATTCGGGACCTGGCCAAAGAGAAAGGGATGTACCACCTCGGTGACATCCCCGTGGACGAAGAAGTCACCGCAGCCATGGTGCAGGGAAAACCCCTTGTGAACTGTTCCGATGGCCCTGCAGCCAAAGCCATCCGCGGCGTGTGGCAGCAGGTGGCAAATTTTCTGGATGACAAACGCGGGCCACTGAAGATGGCTCTGTAACAGCCTCCGGCGGCCAAGGGCTGAGCCCTTGGAACCCAGGTTCGCAAATGCTCTCGGCCTTCGTTCCTCAGGCCGATTACATTTGCTGACGGGCTGCGCCCGTGGTCAACGGTCAAGACAGTTTCATTGCTTTTATAACCTGTTTCTCGAACCTGTCTTTTTAAAATCAGGCAAAAGTTTGGCCCCGGCAGGACCGCCGGATGCTCTTTTTAAAAATTTGAGCTGAACGGTTACCTGTAACCAAAGGAGAAGTTTCAATGAAGATCGCAGTGACAGCTACAGCTTCAGATTTCGACGCCCCCATGGACCCCCGATTCGGCCGCGCCGCCTGCTTCCTCGTGGTGGACCCCGAATCTATGGCTTGGAGCGTGGTGGAGAACACCCAGAACCTGAATGCGGCCCAGGGCGCCGGTATTCAAGCCGGCAAAACCATCGTGGAAACGGGCTGCACGGTGCTTATCACCGGTAACTGCGGCCCCAAAGCCTTCCGCATCCTCACCGGTGCCGGTATCAAGATTGTCACCGGAGCCAAAGGCAGTGCTCGTCAGGCTGTTGAGCAGTACAAGGCAGGGGAGCTTCAGGAAGCCTCAGAAGCCAATGTCGAAGGACACTGGATTTAGCAGGGGCCAAGCCCCGGGTTCGCGAATGCTCCGAGGCTCGTTTCTCGCCTCTTCACATTCGATTGCGGGTTACGCCCGTGAATAACGGTTACGGTTGCATTGCCTTTATGACACATAATGCTTGACGTCACGTGCTGTGCCAATGCGGACGCGAGATGCTTCAGAACCACCACAGCCGATGCGCATTCGCCTTATGGGGTGCAGGGGATCATCCCCTGCCCGCCGGAGGCAGAATATTAAAATGAAGGAGAAAGATATGAAAATCGCTATTCCACTGGCCATGGGTCAGCTCACCGCACATTTTGGACACTGCCAGGAATTTGCCTTTGTAAATGTTGAAGGCGGAAAGATTGATGGCATGGAGAAGATTGTTCCTCCTCCCCACGAGCCTGGCGTATTGCCCAAGTGGCTGGCAGAGCATGGCGTGACCCACGTCATCGCCGGCGGCATGGGTGGCAGGGCTCAGATGCTCCTGAAAGAGAGCAACATTGATGTGGTGACCGGCGCTCCTGTGGAAGACCCCGAAGTGCTGGTTAACGCATGGCTCGCCAAAACCCTGGAAACAGGCGAGAATGCCTGCGGACACGACGAGAACCACGTCTGCAGCCACTGATTTTAAGCAAGATACACGATAGCGTTCCGCGATGGGCTTGATTCGCCTGTCCGTCCACTCGAAGAAGAGAGCCGATCGCAGAACACGCGAACCCCGCTTTTGAGGGCCATCCCCTTGAAAGCGGGGTTTTTATTTGGGGTGGTGGGAAAGGTGCTGGGTGCCATCATGGCTCGGTTGACAGCCATAAACCCCGAAGCCCACGAAGCGCCCTTCGGGCTGCACGAAGAAGGTTCAAAAACCTAAGCAGTTGGTAACCATCAGCAGTGCCTCCGCCGGCAAGGTGTGCCACCTTGAAAGCAGGTTGCGGATGCGATTTGCCCCTCGTTCCTCAGGGCAAATCGCATCCGCCTTTAATTCGGGAGGATCCCTGCTTAAGTTGGCAAATCTGTTTGTCAAACTTTTCAAAAGTTTGGCCCCCGGCAGGGCCGCCGGAGGCTTTTCAGGTATCATAAGCTAAATAGTTACAGTAGGTGTTCAAGGGCGCAGCCCGTTAGCGAATGTGACAACCCGAGGAACGAGGGTTGGAGCATTCGCGAGCTTGGGGTGCAGGGGATTTATCCCCTTGCCGCCGGAGGCATGGTTTCTATAGCTTAAGAATCTTCGAAGCCTTATCTGAAATCTCCTGCCAGGAGGCGCATCGCGTGTAGGCCGGGGCTGCATTGCCGTTCTGGTTCCAGGGGCGGTTGTAAAGGAAGGTGGGGACCTGCATGGTCTCACAAAGGAAGGTTGTCATGGAGAGGGAGTCCTCCACGGCAAGGGAGAAGGGGCGGCTTTGGATCTCTTTTAACGTGATGAAAGGGCCCTGGGATGCATGGTGGCGCCCGTACTTGTCGCAGATGTCAAAGCTGTCAAAGGGAATGTTGTTCTCTTCGAGCCAGGCAAGGGACAGATCCCGGGTCTCCGGAGGCCTGCCGGTCACCACGGCAATGGGGTACTCTGCATCCTGCCACGCTTCAAGGGTGCGCCTGACACCCGGCACCGGCGAAAACCCCATCAGAAGCTCCTCCCGGTGCACCACCCGGAACAGATGCGCCAACTGGTCGTGTGACAGGCCGAAGGACCGGGCAAGGTCAAAGTCGGCAATGCCCTCGTACGTGGCATCAATGCCGAACTCCCGCCTCACCAGCTTCGGGTAGGTCCGTGTGGTCTCGGAGATAACGTCGTCCATATCATCGAATATCGGGTGCTTCATAAGGCTCCTGTGGTTTAAAAACCTGCCTCCGGCGGGCAGGGGATGATCCCCTGCACCCCATAAGGCGAATGCGCAACAGGTATCATATTGCGTTATACGTTGCGTCCGCATTCGCGCGGAGTGTTGCGTTGGTCATCATGCGTCACGAGTGCTTGATTTGTGGGAGTGCCTGGACCCATTCATGGGGTGACGGTCACCGGAAGACGTCCTGTGGCGAGCGAACGTCATATGTATCCATGATACCCACTTCTGTATTCGTTTACGCGTAGAGTGGGTGTGTAAGCAACCAAAACCGTTTGAAGCACCGGACTCAGGTAGGGTGCATTTCATGCACCCAAACGAAAACGTGAATGTTCCATAACCATATGAAGCAACGACGTCTCTCGGGGCTGGATTCAACATCATTAAAGCTGCAGTACGCTTTCGATGCTGCAAGCTTCGCCACCGGAGTCAGTTACTTGAACGTCTAACTTCAAAACGAATATCATATGATGCAGGATTGCCTACATGGATCCCCGGTCATTCGGTCATGTGAAGAGCAACGTGTGACCTTCAGGTAAAACAGCACTGTGGCCTCTATTTATCCAACAGCCGGGGAAGACGACACGAATGAGCTCTGTATCACATCCCACGTGCGAAGCCCGTCAGAGAATGCGGTCAGCCCGAGGAACGAGGGCTGGGAGCATTCGCAACCCGCTTTCAAGGTGGCACACCTTGCCGCCGGAGGCAGGCTTTTGCCCCGAACTTTAACCATAGAAGGCATTGCTTCTAAATGTTTTTCAATACGTCGATCATGGAGAAGCAGTGGCCTTTGATACCTTCAAGGCGCTTTTTCTCCACGTAGGTCGCGGCATCGAGGGTGCCTTCGGCGTAGATGTCCCGTCCGTTGATGTTGTGGACGATGCCGAACTCGGAGCCGCCGTCGGGGGCTTTAAGGGTGTAGGTATGCCATCCGTGGCCGTCGATGTGCTCTTCGGGGATGCCCATGGCTTTCTGCTCTTCAGGGTCGCGGACCATGTCGATGTCGGCTTCGGTGAAATCGACCCCCAGGGTGTTGAACTGCTTGATGATGGCTTTGGCCGTGCCGCTGGTGTCGGCTTTCCAGCTCTGGTGGCTCTCTTTGACGGTCATCTCAAAGCCTTTGAAGAGGCCGGGGAAGTTCTGGGCCCCGTACTCGATCATGGCCTGGAGGCCAACGATCTGCTTGGCCATGTTGGGGGCGATGACGGCCGGGATGACCGATTTGTTGACGTCTTCACGGATCTGCTCCCGGTTTCCGCCAGTGGTGCCCATGACAAAGGGGAGGTCGTTTGCGCAATAAAAGGCGACGTTGGCATCCACGGCGGTGGGGTGGGTGTAGTCCACGGTGACGAAGGGACCATACTCCGCCTTGATTTTTTTGATCACCTCACCGCGTTCGTCGGGTGAAACCAGGGTGATCTCCGTTCCGTTTACGTTGAGAGTTTTCTCAGTGCCGGGACCGGTGAGGGAAAAGGGGACGACGGTGAACCGCTCGTCATTCATCGCATGGGCCAAAATGGTGGTGGCCACCTTGCCCGGAACGCCGTTGATCATGATCTGGATGGTGCTCATGGTGTCGCCTCGTCTGTTGAAGATTCGCTGGTATCGGACCATGCCCTTGGCATGACGCCGATAACCTAACACATTTGCTTTCCATGATCAAAGTGGGGCACATACAGAGGGGACGGAGGAAACGCTAAAAGCCTGCCTCCGGCGGGCAGGGGATAAATCCCCTGCACCCCAGGTTTGCGAATGCTTCAATCCTCGTTCCTCGGATTGTCACATTCGCTGACAGACGGCTCCCGTGAAAAACTGTATGTATGTGTACCCTTCGTCGTGCATGCCGAAGGGCGCTACGTGGACTCTGTCCGAACCGAAACATGAAGGCGTCTGAAATCCGCTTGATTTTGACCCGAATAACTCCGACGGCGAGGTGAGCCACCTTGAAAGCTGGCTGCGATCGCCATCAGCGCTGGATATTTCTCGGGGGCTGCCCCAAGCCTCGTGACGCTGTCGATACAGAGACGTAACCCTGGTGGGCTTGTCTCCATGCTCAGCCATTTACCATTCACCCCTCTTTTCTCTGGCCCGGAAATAAAAAACCGCTCCTGTTGTTGGGCGGTTTTTTATAGAAATGGGTCGGTGGTGATTTCATTTATTTGATGACGATGTAGACCGCCTCACGCCGGTCATTTGCGTAGAGATCGACGGTTTGACCTGCTTTTAGGTTTTTCCGGGGGGTGGTCAGCCCATCTCTGGTGAAGATTTTCACAGACGTGCTGAAAGGAAAGTTACCGTCATCGACGACCACCCTTTCTTCAGTCACAATATCGACTTTCCCTGTCTCCACGAAAGCAATCCCCGTCGGGGGGTTCTCTTTGGTGTGAATTCGGGGGTTGAAGGGCTCGGGTGTTTCTGCTGCAACGGTCATCGCCGATGTGGTCAGGAGAATGACTCCCACAATGAAGGTGAAGAAATGTTTCATGGTTGTGAACTCCCTTAAATGTAATGCGACATCAGATGGTGTGCCGCTGGTTGATGTCACAGATCTATCCACCGGCGTCCTGGTGGCACTGTTCCACTTGCGGGTGGCCCGTCAATGGGGACTTACGCCCCATTGACGGGCAAGTATGTCAGCTATTCCCGAATACGCCAGTAGAAGAGCCCCCTGGTTTCATCCGCAGTGTCTTCAACCGTGTCTTTGGTGAAGAAGAGCTTGTCTTCGATGATGGCCGGTGCGTAGTAGATGTCGTCGTCAAACTTTTTGCTGGAGTAGTTGCTGTCATTATTGTCCACCACACCGTCATTGTTGGTGTCCCACTGGGGACTCGTGAGCTGACCTCCGTTGCAGGCACTGATGATGGATCCCACGGTGGTTCCGCCGGAAGAGCAGACGGCGGGCTCCGGGATGATGGAGACCACAAATGCCTTACCATCGCGGATCTGGGTTTTGGTGATGACCCGTTCCTTGCTGTCCGGCAGGTTCAGGAACCACCCTATATGGGTACCGCCTGTGTAGGGGGTTCCGCCGCCGAAGCTGAGGAAGCTCTCAGGGGAGAACCAGTTGATGGCATAGCTGGTCGTTTCTCGCCAGCCGGTCTGTGCTGAGTCGGCCTGGATCTGCTGAAGTAGGCCCAAACCTGATGGCAGCTTACTGGAAGAGACAAGGGCCTCTATGTTTGAGAGTTTTCCACTGCTTGGCGAGTTGAAGATGCCCATGTGGTACTCTTCGCCGTTTTTACCTTGGTCATCCCATTCCTCCTGCCAATCCCAGATGCCGTATATGGTCTGGACATTTGTGTTGAAGAGGTCTGCATCGGAAAGCATACGGCCGGTACCGAAGACGACGATGGTGCCTTTGTTTCTTGGGTCGCAGTGGAACATGGCAGCGGGTTTGGTGGTGATGGGCTGGACCTGTCCTGTGCTGTTTCGAGCTGTGAAGAGAGGCTTGCTGTCAGTGCCGGTTTTGTAGGCCACATCCCAGTTTGCTTTGCTCGTATCAGAGATATCGAATTTCCAGAGGTTGCCCAGAAGGTCACCAGCGTAAACGGTATCGGCTTTGCCGTCATCGTTTAAATCTACCACCAGGGGATCACTCAGGCCGTTGCAGTTGCCTGGGGTTGAGCTGCCCACCCCTGTGTCGATCTT
>Ga0193953_1000914_pt1 | contig 14657 bp, 13 predicted proteins | sample BB_4_MG_FD_140325 | JGI IMG/M metagenome (GOLD analysis project Ga0193953, IMG submission 140325) | Microbial mat bacterial communities from the Broadkill River, Lewes, Delaware, United States - BB_4_MG | ecosystem: Environmental > Aquatic > Freshwater > River > Microbial mats | place: USA... | reverse complement strand
TTTGTAACGTGACACAATTGTACCATAGATCCGCCCAGCAACTCATGCAGGACGGCGTGCGAGTACATACATCACACTACAAAACCGTATCAGTGTGTTTGAACTTATTTTTTTAAGATTAAATGCATGGACAATATAACGCAACAATACAAACTAGTGCGCCCCTATGCCCTAGATCTGCGTATTAAAAAATCAAAAATCAAACAGGCAAATGCCATTTATACCGCTATTTTTGCGCCAAAAAATAGCAGTTTACGCCATGTTACGCTTGTATTTTGTGCTGATGTTGCCCACTACGGTTTTGTAGATCCTGTGATCGCTAAAAACATCCTCCCCCCTCTCCCTTTCCACATTATCCACTAAGTGCAGCAAGGAAAAATCATGGCTAAATACTCCTGTATCAATCACCCTGAAAAAGATTATTTTTTGATGCTACGCAACTGGCAAATAGAATTTTGTGAAGGCAATAAAGTGGCGGCGGGCTTACTTTCCATCTTGGAATACTGGTACAACATCAAATACGCACAGCAACAACAAAAACCAGAAGAAAATCGAGAAATCAAAGATTTACTACAATTTCACAGTGAAACTGAGCTGATTGATAAAATGCTCAGCCTCACCCACACACCTGCTAATGTCAGAAAAAGTATCAATTTTTTAGAAAAAAAGAAGGTGATCAGCATCTACCGCAACCCCAGCAAGCGGTACGCCTACGACCGTACACGCCATTTTTTACTCCACCCTGAAGTGATTAATCAATGGCTTACTGAACAATATACGCAAGAAAAAAGCAAAGAAAATCAAGATGTAATAAATAATATTCCTTATGGAAAAAAAGGAGGTGACAACACAGTAATATCCCCAGAGATGCAAACTGTTAAAAATATTGCATCTCTCCCTACCCCTAATCAGCAGCAGGTTATATCACCTCCTGCTGCTGATATTTTTTTAAAAAATAAAGAGAACGAAGAGCAAGAAATCAAAAGCTCATTAGTCTTATTTTCCCTACTACAAGATTTGCCCTTAAAAGAGCACATTGAAACCTCTAATATATTGGAAAATTTACATAATCCAGCCCTTTATCAAGCTATTTTTGATGAATGGCATCACGCCCTCACACAAGGGAATGTTAAAAATAAATTCGCTTATTTAGCCGCTTTGGTAAAACGTGCTAATCAGGGTAAATTCAACCCTACCCAAAGCCAACATCAACAAACCAATCAAAAAATTACAGAGATTATCGGCGTGAACCGTGCAAAACCCAGATCAGAACAAGCTCATAATATTTTCCCCTCTTACGAAGCATGGCAAAATATCCAGCAAACTTTGAGTGAAAATATCCAAAAATCAGATTATATGAATTTCATATTGCCAACCCGCGCCTATGAAAGTGATAAGGCGATATTTATCCGTTGTCCTAATGTGTATTCACATAATTTTATGAAAAGTAATCTTGATAAAATAACGGAGTTGGTCGGTAAAACGGTGCTGATATATTTGGGGTAAAAATTCATAGCGACGCAACATGCAACATCTTAACACTGTGCTTTATTTAATCATGGTTTATGACAGAGAATAACTTACAGCATTAAAAGCTCTGATTGTAGAATGATTAAAATTATAAAGGAGTGCGTTGCGCTATGACTATTCTGCAAGAAATTACGGAAAATAATGCACTTTTTGAGATGAAATAAATATGGAATCAATACTATTACCCCCTACCTATACACTTTCAAAAACCTCTGATTTAAAAGGTGAACTATGCCGCTTAAAACTTTTAACTGAAGCTTTAACCGCTTGTATCTCTAATGATAAAGCACTTATTTATAAATACTTACACCAACTTACTATTCTACCTAAAGAGCAACAATTTAAATTAGTACGTTTCTCAGGTATTTCTCATGATAACTATGAAGAAGAATTTGAAAGCTTTGCCGAGGCTATGAAGTTTCTAGTCCTCTCAATCAGAAGAATTGAAGCCTATTTAGAGAGAGAAAAAGAAAAATAATGGTGAATAATAAAATAAACAAAGATTTTGTTTTAGAAAGATTAAGTATAAAAAAGAAGCTAGATCCTGAATATTTAGCATATGGTGCTGCCAAACATAAATATAATCTTTTCCCCCCTATTAAAGAAGAAAAATTGAAAGGGTTAGAAAAACAGTTTAGTGTAATACTTCCTGAGGATTATAGAAGATTTATACTAGAAATTGGTAATGGTGGAGCTGCACCTGAAAGCTATTTGCAACCTATTGAAGAAGCTTTGGGCTATGATGCACCTATTGGAAAAATTGGGAAAAGTGGCTCTACTTTTATTAGACCAGATGAAATAATGGATAACGAATATCAAGCAAGTACTGGGTTACTACTTCTATGTGATTATGGATGTGCTTATGCTGATTTTTTAGTAGTTGCTGGTAAAGAATATGGTTTTGTATGGACACATCTAGAGTGGGCAAGTCAGCACGTGCCTGTTTTAAAAAATCCCCCTCATTTAAAAACAAATGATTTACCAAGAGATAAAAGAGAAGAAGCAGAAGAGAGATGGATTAAAGAATTACTTTCAGCAAAAGATGAAGAAAAAATGACATTTACTGATTGGTATATAAGTTGGCTAAATGAAGACCCTTATATTGACCCTATAATAAAAAAAACGTAGAGAAAAAGAAAAACTGAGGCAGTGGTTTAAATCACTATTTAAATTTTAATTATTTATATTTTACAAAAGGCTTTCCTCTTCTTTAAGCTGCCTCTGTGCTAAATATTCTTGTTTTATTTTTTGTGCTGAAAATTTAAAGAGGATCGGCAGGTTTGTGACGCAGCGCGTCAGGGAGGGCATTCCCGCGTAAGGACACGCGGGAACGAGAGGATCCTTGAACAATAAAACCTCTTATATTTAAAATTTACATATTCGGGTAATTAGGTCCACCACTGCCTTCTGGCACTACCCATGTAATATTTTGTGTTGGGTCTTTGATATCACAGGTTTTACAGTGCACACAGTTTTGTGCATTAATCTGTAAACGTGGCTCTTCGCCTTCCTCTTGCATGATTTCATACACCCCAGCAGGACAATAACGCTGCTCAGGTGCGTCATATTCTGCTAAATTCACCCGTACAGGCACACTTTCATCAGCTAATTTTAAATGTGCAGGTTGATCTTCTTCGTGATTAGTGGCAGAAAAAGACACTGAAGTTAAGCGATCAAAACTGATCTTACCATCAGGTTTAGGATAATTAATCTTTTCACAATCACGCGCCTTTTTCAGTGCAGTATGATCAGGTTTGTGATGCAATGTCCACGGTGCTTTACCACGGAATAAATACGTATCAATCGCTGAATAAATCAACGCAGGGTATAAACCCCAATGGAAAGCTGGGCGAATATTACGGACTGTTTCTAACTCTTTCCATACCCAACTGGCTTCTAATTGACTGCGGTAGCTGCTGACTTCAGTACTGTCATTTTCTTGATTAAAGTGTTCAAAAATGGCTTCTGCTGCCACCATGCCTGATTTCATTGCAGTATGAGAGCCTTTAATCTTCGGTACATTTAAGAATCCAGCCGTATCACCAATTAATAAGCCCCCTGCAAAAGTTAACTTAGGAATGGATTGAATGCCGCCTTCACTTAAACTACGTGCTCCATAAGCGATACGTCGCCCACCTTCAAAGGTAGCACGAATATCAGGATGGGTTTTAAAACGTTGGAATTCTTCATAAGGGCTAAGGTATGGATTTTCATAATCCAAACCAATCACAAAGCCGACAGCAACTTGATTATTCTCTAAATGATATAAGAAAGAACCCCCGTAGGTTTTACTATCTAAAGGCCAGCCGATACTATGAACGATCTTACCTTCTTGGTGTTTTTCAGGCTCAACTTCCCATAATTCTTTAATCCCCAAACCGTAAGTTTGTGGATCAACACCATCACGTAAATTAAATTTATCAAATAACTCTTTAGTTAAAGACCCACGGCAGCCTTCTGCAAAAATGGTTTGACGTGCATGAATCTCTGTCCCCGGTTCAAAAGCATCATTCGGTTTCCCATCTTTACCAATCCCCATATCACCCGTGACAACCCCTTTTACGCTGCCATCTTCATGATAAAGAATACCCGCTGCGGCAAACCCTGGAATAATATCCACTTCCAGCTCTTCAGCTTGTTCTCCTAACCAGCGACAGACATTCCCCAGACTGATAATATAATTACCATCATTATGCATTTGTGGTGGGGTGGGTAATTTATAACTGCCTTTTTCAGTCAAAAAGAGAAAATTATCATCTTTTGCTGGGGTATTTAAAGGTGCACCCTTTTCTTTCCAGTCTGGAATTAATTCTTCTAGGGCATGCGGCTCAAATACCGCACCTGATAAAATATGCGCCCCAACTTCTGAGCCTTTTTCAAGGATACAAACAGAGATATCTTTGCCCTGTTCTGCGTTTAATTGCTTTAAGCGAATCGCGGCAGATAAACCCGAAGGTCCTGCCCCAATAATCGCTACATCATATTCTAATACATCACGTTCCACATCCACTGCACTCGTCTCCTTTGTCAGTGTCACAGCTTAACCTGCGCTATTTAAACTTAATTTTTAATATTTCTAACCAATCATCAGGTGATATCACTAAGTATTGCAGACCTTTTTTTTTCAGCCACGTATAATAAAAGTACATCTCATAAAATACGTATCCTTATTATTACTGCTTACCTATCTCTTCACCTTTAATTATTCTCAGTACTATGAAAACATTTTTTACAACACACCAGTATGATCATCAGCATGGCAAGAAAACAGGTATTTTACTTGTTAATCTTGGCACACCTGACGCGCCAACACCTGAAGCTTTACGTCGTTATTTAGCCGAGTTTCTTTCTGATCCACGCCTTACCGAGTTACCGCGTTTAGTGTGGAAAATCATATTACATGGCATTATTTTGCGTGTACGCCCTAAAAAATCAGCGGCAAAATATGCTGAAATTTGGACAGAAGACGGTTCACCGCTATTACTCACCACACAAGCTCAAGCACAAGCCATTGCAGAAAATCTCAATATTAATGAGGATGATTCTACTGAGCTTGTCGTGGCAATGCGTTATGGTCAACCTTCTATTGCTAAAGGTTTAGAACAATTACGCGAAGCTTCTGTACAACGTTTACTGATTTTACCGTTATATCCCCAATATTCTGCTACTACCACCGCCTCCACTTTTGATGCGGTCACTGACTGTCTCAAAAAATGGCGATGGTTACCCGATATCCGTTTTATTTCACATTATCATGATCAGCCTGAGTACATTCATGCCTTGGCAGAAAGTATCAAAAACTATTGGGCACAACATGGAAAAGCAGAAAAATTATTATTTTCTTTCCACGGCATACCACAACGTTTTTTTCTCGCAGGCGATCCTTATCATTGTGAATGTCATAAAACAGCGCGGTTAGTGGCAGAACACTTGGAGTTAGCAGCAGACAGTTGGCAGGTCGTATTTCAATCCCGTTTTGGTAAAGAAACATGGTTACAGCCGTATACCGATGAAACTTTAAAAACACTTGCACAAAATGGCGTGAAACGGGTGGATGTCATCTGCCCTGGGTTTGCTGCTGATTGCTTAGAAACACTTGAAGAAATCGATCAAGAGAATCGCGCACTCTTTTTGCAGGAGGGTGGTCAAGACTTCCATTATATCCCCGCTTTAAACGTAAATACAGCCCATATTGATGCCTTAAGTGCAATCATCCGTCAACATAGTCAAGGTTGGGCATCACTTTCTACAGCAGAAAATGAAAAAGAGGCGATATTGCGCCAACAACGGAAGACAGAGATTAATCAGCAATTGGAGCAACTCAATAATAATAATGAAGAATAAAAAATAAATTTATTCTTAAAATCATCATTTCCTCTACTAGACTCTATAAGTTACAGAGACTAATTTTTCTCACTCTCACATAAAGAGGTAGAGGTAAATGATGAAATACAGCTACTTTTCCCTTTTCGCACTACTTTTTACTTTTATATATAGTCATAGTTATGCAGAAACGCCTGATTTCTCAGATGGTGTATTACACATTCCTGAATTGACTGTAGATAAAAATACGGTTTATCACAATGTTGAGTTAAATATTGATTTAGAAAAACAACAAATTAGTATTCAACGCGCAGAAGAAGAGCATTTATTGCACTTACCTGTATTACTTAATGCAGGGCAAGAAACAGAGCCTACCAGTTCAATGGGAAGTGGTATGGCACAATTAAAAGTGAACCCTAATACAGGGGCTATTTACGGGCATGTTCACTTGATGGGCTTAACTGATGTGACCGCTGCCCATATTCATATGGGTAAAGCAGGTGAAAATGGGGCAGCGATTATCACACTACATGGTAATGATAATTTGATGTTTCTCCCCCATGATGCCCAACTTGATACCGCCCAGCTGACCCAGCTTAATGAAGGTGGTTTATATATCAATGTGCATACACAGGCACATCCTGCGGGTGAATTACGTGGACAAATCCATGTGAATACGCCACTTACATTAACTGCACACCTGACACCTGAGCAAGAAGTACCCCCAGCTACCACTTTAAATGGCAGCGCACATGCAGTCATGACGCTTCACCGTAAAACAGGCATGTTAACAGGGATGGTACATATCTCAGGTTTGCCTACAGTTACTGCTGCACATATACACAGTGGTGCATTGGGTCAAAATGGCGATGCCATTATTACCCTAATGGGTGACGAAACCATGCAACAAGTTCCTGACGGACAAATGCTTGATAGTACAACGATTAAGCAGTTATTGCAGGGCAATATGTATATTAATATACACACGCCTGATTACCCAGCAGGTGAGTTACGTGGACAATTAAACCCACTAATTGATGAATAATCACATTCTAAACCAATGGGATTTCAACCCTCAATCCTTCCTACTGTAGTGGCATTGCATGCAATGCCGCTACTTTAATATTTTATACTTATTTATAAAGTGGGTTCTAAACCTTCTTGGGTGAAGAACTCAGGATCCATGACTTCAATAAATCGTTTTGCTCCTGGGGATAAGAATTTTCCACGGCGTAATACCACCCCATAACTACGGGTTGGGAAATACTTATTTAAAGGTATAGTGCCCAAACTATCCTCATCTGTTAGACAAATACTGGTGACAATAGACACCCCTAAGCCTAAAGAGACATATTTCTTAATCACCTCCCAGCCGCCTGCCTCTAAGGTGACATGATAACGCACGTTATACTGTTGAAACGCCATCTTCACCATACGCCACGTACTTAAATGGCGGGGAGGTAAGATCAAACCATGTGGGCTAATATCTTCTAATTTAAACTCTTTTTTATTCGTCACTAAAGGATGATCTTTAGGTGTAATTAATACAGGTTCATAAGAATAAATTGGATGATAAGTAATATCATCAGGGACATCTAAAAACGATCCCACCGCAAAATCGATTTCATTTGCACGTAATAACGCCATCCCATCACGTCCTGTGACATTATGTAAACGAATTCGAATTCCGGGGTAGAGACTATTAAATTTTTTAATGATGTTTGGAAGAATATACAAAATTGTTGATTCTCCCGCTGCAATATTAATTTCCCCTGTCTCTAAATTGCCACGCAAAACAGAAAAAGATTCAGGTAAAGTATCAATCCCTTCCACTAACGGCGCGGAAAGTTCATATAAAATTTTCCCCTCAGGGGTTAATTCTATAGAAGGTCCTCGCCGCTCAAAAAGCGAGATATCCAGCTCACGCTCTAATGCCTTTATCTGCAAAGAAACAGACGGTTGACTTAAAAATAACCGTTCAGCGGCTTTAGAGATACTCCCTGTTTGTGATGCATGACAAAAGGCACGGAGCTGCTTTAAACGGTTCTGTTTGTAATAAAAGCGATTTGCCATGAGAAAAGCCCTTAACGCTAAATATTTGTGTTAACTATTTTCATAGTGTATATTTGTTGCTCTTTTTACGCAGTTTTGTTGCACTGCAATGTAGATTTGATTTACAATTAAGGCAATAAAGTCTTAAGTATAGTAAATCGCGTTCTACATAATTACGCTCTACAAGAAACATCAGAGGGAACGTCCAACGATGACGACTACTATGGATTCATTCATTAAACTGCTTGCGCCTAACCAACCAGGATTCGATACTATCCTGACTGAAGAAGCGTTAACTTTCCTTAGCAATTTAGAAAAGGAATTCGGTGCACGTCGTAAAGCACTTTTAGCCCGTCGAGTGGAACGTCAAAAAGAATTAGATGCAGGTGTGAGACCTGACTTTCTTTCTGAAACAGCGAACATTCGCGAAGCAGATTGGCGTGTTGGAAGCACCCCATCTGACTTACAAGACCGCCGTGTTGAAATTACTGGCCCCCTAGAGCGCAAAATGCTAATCAACGCATTAAACTCAGGTGCTAAAGTATTCATGGCCGATGCAGAAGATGCACAAGGGCCTACATGGGGCGGCGAAGTTGAAGGACAAATCAACTTACGCGATGCTATTAACGGTACAATCTCCTTCACCAGTCCTGAAGGTAAAGAATACAAATTAAACGATACCGTAGCGACTTTATTATTCCGTCCTCGCGGTTGGCACATGGAAGAAAAACACGTCCATGTTGATGGTCAAGCCATGTCAGCCAGTTTATTCGATTTTGGTTTATATTTCTTCCATAACGCGAAAAACTTATTAGCTAAAGGCTCTGGCCCTTACTTCTATTTACCAAAAATGGAAAGCCATTTAGAAGCTCGTTTATGGAATGATGTCTTCAATTATGCACAAGATGCACTCGGATTACCACAGGGAACAATTAAAGCAACGGTTTTAATTGAAACAATCCTTGCCTCTTTCGAGATGGATGAAATCCTTTTTGAGCTTAAAGATCATTGTGTTGGCTTGAATTGTGGTCGCTGGGACTATATCTTCAGTTACATTAAACGATTTAGTAAACACCCAGAATTTGTGTTGCCTGACCGCAGTGAAGTGACCATGGCATCTCACTTCTTAAGCTCATACTCACAATTACTGATTAAAACATGTCACCGCCGTGGTGCTCACGCGATGGGTGGTATGGCTGCACACATTCCTATTAAAAATGACCCAGAAGCAAATGCAGCGGTCATGGAAAAAGTGCGCGCGGATAAATTACGCGAAGTGACGAACGGACATGATGGTACATGGGTAGCTCACCCTGGATTAGTGCCTATCGCAATGGAAATTTTTGATAAACATATGCCTAACGCAAACCAAAAAGAGGTGATGCGTGAAGATGTGAATATCACAGCAGATGATTTATTAAAAATCCCTGATCAAGGTGAAATTACTGAAGCGGGACTACGTAACAACGTCAGTGCTTCGCTTCATTACATGGCAGCATGGTTACAAGGAAATGGTTGTGTACCAATTAACAACCTCATGGAAGATGCTGCAACTGCTGAAATTGCCCGTGCTCAATTGTGGCAATGGATTCGGTACCCTAAAGGTGTATTAAATGATGGCCGTAATGTGACGGTAGAATTATTTAGAAGTGTTTTACAGGAGGAATTAGACGCCGTCCGTGCTACAGCGGGTGAACAACACCACAAGGTTGAACATTACACTTTAGCTGCGGAACTCTTAGATAAAATTACGACAGACGATAATTTTGAGGAATTCTTAACCTTAGTCGCTTACGAACATTTAGCTTAATTAAAAAGTTTCAGTTCGAAGAATCATCTTTAGACATTTTATATTTGTAAATAGGAAAAATACTTATCATGAGTAACGAAGCAATCGCAGCATTAGAAAAAGAATGGGCTGAAAATCCACGTTGGAAAGGCGTCAAACGTGGTTACACAGCAGCCGATGTTGTGCGTTTACGTGGTTCCTTACAAATCGAGCACACATTAGCTCGTGTTGGGGCAGAAAAATTATGGGAACGTATTAACGAAGGTGGTGATAGCTACGTTAATGCATTAGGTGCTTTAACTGGTAACCAAGCTATGCAACAAGCTAAAGCTGGTTTACGTGCTATTTACTTAAGTGGTTGGCAAGTTGCTGGTGACGCAAACGTCGCTGGTGAAATGTACCCTGACCAAAGTTTATACCCAGCTGACAGTGTTCCTAGTGTTGTACGTCGCATTAACAACACATTTGAGCGTGCTGACCAAATCCAAACAGCAGAAGGTAAAGGCGATACAGATTACTTCGTACCTATCGTTGCTGATGCTGAAGCTGGTTTCGGTGGCGTATTAAACGCTTTCGAATTAATGAAAGGCATGATTGACGCTGGAGCTTCTGGTGTTCACTTTGAAGACCAATTAGCTTCTGCTAAAAAATGTGGTCACATGGGTGGTAAAGTACTAGTTCCTACAAAAGAAGCTGTACAAAAATTAATCGCTGCACGTTTAGCTGCTGACGTAATGGGTACATCTACTATCTTAGTAGCACGTACAGATGCATTAGCTGCAAACTTATTAACTAACGATATCGATCCTGCTGATGCTGAGTTCATCACAGGTGAGCGTACTCCAGAAGGTTTCTACTACACTAACGCTGGTATGGCTCAAGGTATCGCACGTGGTTTAGCATACGCTGAATACGCTGACTTAATCTGGTTAGAAACAGGAACTCCTGATTTAGACCAAGCACGTGAATTTGCTGATGCAATCCATGCTAAATACCCAGGTAAATTATTAGCATACAACTGCTCACCTTCTTTCAACTGGAAACGTCACTTAGACGACGCTACTATTGCTAAGTACCAAAAAGAATTAGGTAAAATGGGTTACAAATTCCAGTTCATTACATTAGCTGGTTTCCATAGCTTAAACTACTCTATGTTCGACTTAGCTGATAAATACCGTCAGTCTGGTATGAGCGCATACGTTGAATTACAAGAAGCAGAATTCGCTTCTGAAGATCGCGGTTACACTGCTACACGTCACCAACGTGAAGTAGGTGCAGGTTACTTTGATGATGTTACACAAACCATTACTGGTGGTAACTCTTCAATTACTGCATTATCTGGTTCTACAGAAGAAGAACAGTTTGAAGCTTAATTAATCCTTATTACCTTACAAAGGTAATAATTTAATTTAAGTAAAACCCTCATCTATTTACCGATAGATGGGGGTTTTTTGGTTTTTGATACTCTTTATTTTATACTCTGCATAGTCTCAGTTTCATCTGCCTTAATATCCTTTTTATATTCTTTATTAATTAGGTTAATAAAAATAATCTTAATCTATTCTATACATATAGTAATGTTTTATTTTATAATACATTAGATAATAATTATATTATTAATAAACTTTATTAAAGCTATTTTAGGAGAATAGAATGTCTTCATTGGAAGAAACTGTAGAGAAGCAAGCGGAGACAATTAGTCAGCTTGCGGATTTAATGGAGAGAAATGAATCACGTCACCGCTCATTAGAGCGAACTATTCGTTGGATGGGGGTGAGTGTTTTTATTTTGGCAATTATGCTGATTGTGCCTGTTAATCAAGAGAGCTTATTACGTATTGTACATGCAACAGGTAGTGGATCAGCAGAGAGTGCTGCAAATGAAGAAAAAGCAACGACACCCATAGCACCAACAACAAAACAGCCTATGAAATGTGGTCAAATTGGTAATGCAGACTGTGATCAAGTTAAAAAGATGGTGACAGAAGTTGCTATGAATATATTTGGTCAAATGATTAAACAACTTAATGTTGGTAATCTAGAAAGTACATTAATTGGATATTCCCCTAAATACCTTTTACTTATGAAAAATCGTATTGATAGAGAAATTAAAAGCTTAGAAAAACAGCAAACAGAAGAGAAAGCAGGGAAAATTAAATTAAGCCCTATGAAAAAAGCGTATATCGCAAACCGTCTTGCAGATTTAAAACATTTTAAAAAATATGGGCATAATATGTCTATATTGGATCATATTGCTAATATTGATTATGATTTTGATAGTTTAGGTGGAATGAAAATGTTGCTCTCACATATGATGAGTGATATAGATAACATGTCTAATCAAATGACAAATATGTCAGGTAACATGGATAATATGTCTACTCAAATGACTAACATGTCAGGTAACATAGATAATATGTCTGGTCGTATGGATACAATGGCTCGTGATATGCACAATATGAATACAATGGCATTTGATATTCATAACATGGCTGCAACAGGTGTACCTGTAATGGGACGTATGAATAATGCTACCAGTTGGATGCCTTGGTAATCGCTATTAAAAAATAGTGGTAATTAGGTAGGATGTGGAAAAATCCGTGTGTAATTATTAATTTTATTGTTACATTTTTACAGATTTTACCCACTGCTCCCTAATCTATTTCATAGAATTAAGGGGAAATAGTAATTTTCCCTTTTTTTATTCTTGCGCTTCAAAATCATCTTCTCGTAGTTTTGCACTGCCATCGTCTTGTAATACCCACAATTCTTTATGAATCACTCCTTGTGCTTTGTTCATTTTCCAGCGTGAACTTAACAATGCAGTGTTTTCATCAATAATTTCAATTTTTGGCTCAATATAAGCCACATCTGTAAACCCATCATCTATTAACTGCTGCCAAAACCCTTGTATTGCTTCTGTGCCTGTAAATGTACCAAAAGGTCTTGCATGCATCACAGCTTCTTTTTCATATTGTGCTGCACATCCTGCTGCATCCCCCGTATTAAAGGCTGTTTGCCATGCTGTACTTGCTTTTTTTACTGCGGTTAATACTATCTCTGACATGCATCAATCTCCTAAATAACATCATTACGATTTTCTGATATCTATTATGTCTTAATTGCTCATGATAGACTCATGTCTATTTAGACATATTTCAGGCGAAAAATGACAAAACATACACATATTGGTCTATTACATAATCAAAGTACCTTACCTTTTGCAGTTTATGGATTACAAGAAGTATTTGAACGTGCTAATCAGCTTTGTCAGCAACAAGCCATTAATCATCAGTTTCACACACATCTGATTAATCCTGATATTCAGCTTAATGAAACCCCTTTACAAGTGTTGATCATTCCACCTAATAATAAAACGGAAGATTATTTAAATCCAAGTGTATTATTAAAAAACTGGATTCTTCAGCATCATCGTCATGGCACAATAATTTGTTCTGTGTGTGCAGGTGCTTTTACACTTGCTACTACAGGGTTATTAGCTCAGCGACCAGCCACCACACATTGGATGTTAGAGAAACAGTTTAAACAAACCTATCCAGCGGTACAGTTAGATGTTGAGAAAATTTTAATTAATGATAATGATATTATTACCACGGGGGGATTGATGTCTTGGGTAGATTTGGGCTTGGAGTTGGTAGCACAATTTACACATCCAAGTTTAATGCAGCAACTTGGGCGATATTTGATTATTGATACAGGGCGGCGTGAGCAACGTTATTATCAGCGTTTTACCCCTAAATTAGATCATGGGAATAAAGCTATTTTAAAAGCACAGCATTATTTACAAGCACATTTTTATACAGCGGTTGCTATTAAAAATCTAGCTCAATATTGCCACTTAAGTGAACGTACTTTTTTACGTCAATTTAGTAAGGCAACGGGAATTAAACCAAAGCAGTATTTACAAAAGCTACGCATACAAAAAGCCTGTGAATTACTTGAGACGAGGTGCGACACAATAGAATCTATCGCGTTGCAAGTTGGCTATGAAGATAGTAGTGCTTTGAGGAAGGGCTTTATTCAATTTATGGGGTTAACACCTAAAGCATTTAAAGCACGATTTAGTCAAATGGGTTGAGTAGAGATAGGGGGAAAATAGATTACATTTTCTAGTTTTAGAATACCTTTATTATTTATACCTACATTGTTCTTATGTATTTTTTGTACTGAAAGCTTAAAGAGGGTGGACAGGTTCGTGATGCAATGTGTCAGGGAAGGTACTCCTGTATTAGGACACGCGGGAACGAGGGGAAAATTGTAGGTTGAGTAGCACTGCCATTAAGTTAAGGAAAAATTCATCTATACTTAAGGTTTATATTTGAGATATAGGAAAGAACAATGAGTAAAAAAAACAGCTCACTACTATAGAAAGAACTAGAACCTTAATTGAAGAAGAGTCTTTTAAAGAAAGACATCGAAAGAATGCAAATGCATTTACTCGCTCTAGAAAGTTAGGATTTAGCAAAACACTGCTACTTATTATGTGGAAAAGTATAAAAAGTGTACAGCTAGGTCTTAATGAAATGGCACTAATATATGGAACTCAACCTGTTAGTACAAGTGCTTTTACTCAAGCAAGGGCAAATTTATCATATACAGCTTTTATTGAACTTAATAAAAAATCAGTTGTTGATGTTATGTATAGTGATAATAAAATTAAACACTATAAAAATATGCGTGTTCTTGCAGTAGATGGTTCCAAAATAGCCCTACCAAAACACCCAAGCACACAACAAGAGTTTGGTGTAATTAATTATGCAAATCAACATAGTAAGATAGAAAATGACTATTGTAATGGAGTCGCTTCTATTCTCTATGATGTACTTAACCATATTGTTATAGATAGCCAATTAACTCATGCAAAAGCTTATGAAGGTAACCTAGCTATTGACCACCTCAATTATACAAAAGAGGGTGATTTATTAATATTTGATCGTAATTAC
>Ga0193953_1000909_pt1 | contig 14705 bp, 15 predicted proteins | sample BB_4_MG_FD_140325 | JGI IMG/M metagenome (GOLD analysis project Ga0193953, IMG submission 140325) | Microbial mat bacterial communities from the Broadkill River, Lewes, Delaware, United States - BB_4_MG | ecosystem: Environmental > Aquatic > Freshwater > River > Microbial mats | place: USA... | reverse complement strand
AGTTCACCATCTTTTAAAACTTCAATAGTTCTAAAAGATATGTCTCCTAAATTACCTATAGGAGTGGGAACAAATGCAAGCATTATTTCATTGCGTATCTAGCTTTGAATTTTTCAACTCTACCAGCAGCATCAACTATTTTTTGCTCACCTGTAAAGAATGGGTGACATTCAGAACAGATATCAATTTTCATTGTTTCTACATTTGATTTTGTTTCAAATGCATTTCCACAAGCACAAGTAACTGCACAAGTTTTGTAATCTGGGTGTATCTCTTTTTTCATGATATTTCCTTTTTATTTTATCTTAAAGGGTCGAGTCTAGATGTCGCCCTTTATTAAAGTTGCGAATTATACAAAATTTAAGCTAAAATTAAAATAAATCGATACTGCTGTTATCTTCTTCTTTATAAACAGCAAATTCACTTCTTCCTTTATTTTTTGCTTCATTAAGAAAATTATCTGCATTTTTCAGAACTTGATTGATATCTTCACTATCTTCTGGAAAAGAAGAGATACCGATACAAATTGTTTTTTTAAGTATTTGATTTGTCTCTTTATCAACAATGATTTCTGCTTTTGCAAATTCTTTAATTATTCTTTTTGCAACATATTCTGCCTCATCATTTGATTTTAAATTAACTAAAGCAACCAAGAACTCATCCCCAGTAAGTCTTGCAACAATATCAAAATCTTTTATACTTTTATGAATAACTTTTGCTAACTCTATTAAAACTTTATCACCAATATCATAATCAAACTCTTCAATCACCGCTTTAAATCTATCAATACCAATCATCAAAAATGAAATATTTTCTTCTGATTTGTTTGAAAGTGAAATAATTCGATGTATGTGTGCTATTAAATATTTTCGATTATGTACATTTGTTACACTGTCCACTGAAGAGGCTTCTATATGGTGTTGTTTCATTATTCCATTTTGTAATATTGGAGATATTTGGAAAAATGCAGCATCTATAAAGTCCTTATCTAAATTGATATAATCATACTGCTCTTGATTTTCTACATTAAATGAAACAACAGCATTTAATTCGGTATGAGTATTAATGATAAAATAAAATGAAAACTTACTATCCAGATAAAACTCTTCACCTTTTTTAAGAATCGAATTTGTAATTTCATGCTCTAAGTCAAATAAAGAAAAATTTACATTAACTACTTTATACTTTACATATAACCAATCAACTAAACTTTCAGCCATTTCATTTAAGTTTTCGCTGTATTGTAGCTGATCATATAAAGAGTAAATATTATCAAGTTTTTCTAGCTTCGATTTATCTTCAATAGCTAGTTTTATTAGGTTAAGCATTCTTGTTTTCATATTAAAATTCTAACTGTTATAAACTTAGTTTAGAGTAAATTTTATAATAAATATCTTTATATTTAAAACTTAAGTGATTTGCATGCAATAATAGTCTTTTGTTTCCAGTAATTTTTATTCGTTTTGTCTCATCTAAAGTTTTCAGCAAATACTTATCAGCAATATCTTCATCTATACCATAAATAGGGTCTCCTACAATTCTATGACCTATACTTTCCAAATGAACTCTTATTTGATGTTGTCTTCCAGTAAGTGGTATTGCTTCAACTAAAGTTTGATTTTTGTCACTATTATATTTTAGTGGTTTAATATAAGTTAATGAGTCTTTTCCTTCAAGAGAAGTTTCCATTTTAACTCCGATTTTACTATTTGTCGCTTTTCTAATGCCGCTACTAATTTCTAAAGACTTGGTAATTTTTCCATCTACATAAGCTAAATAGTTTTTATCATACTCCTTATTCTCAAACATCTCTTTCAAAATTATATCACTATATTTATTTTTAGTCACTAGCACTAATCCAGATGTTTCTTGATCAATACGATGGGCCAAATTAGCACCATCTCCAAAATGGTACCGTATCTCATCGAGTAGCGTATATTCTGTATTTCTTGATGTAGGATGTACCATCACCCCAGATGGTTTATCAAATACAGCAAAGTCTTCAGTTTCAAAAATAGGTTTTAAACCTTTAGTATGACCTTCAAATAAAGCAACTTGAATAAACTCACCTTTAACTTTTTGCCCATTTTGTAAAACTTTATTATTCTCATCAAAGACTCGGCCCTTTGCTAGCATTTTTTGAGATTTTGAAATATTTAATTTTGTATTATCTATCAAGAATTGTTGGATTTTTTTTCCTGCTTCTTCTTTTATATAAAACTTTTTTAACATGAATGGCATTTTAAACCCTCTATACCTAGTTTTTAAGATTTAAGTATAACTAAAAGCAATCTAATAACATATTAAGTAATAATTTAGTAAAATTCGTAACTTTTTTACACACTAAGGAGATATGTGAGTGATATAACATTAGTTGTTTTATGTGCAGGAGAATCCTCAAGATTTGAATTGTCTGTCAAAAAACAATGGATTAGAATTGATAATGAGCCATTATGGTTAAATGTTTCAAACAGATTATCCTCGTACTCAGACTTTAATAAAACAATTGTAGTTGGGCATAAAGATGAATTAACTTATATGGAAAACTTTTCAGAGGATTTCACTTTTGTAGCAGGTGGAAAAACAAGACAACAATCAATTGTGAATGCATTAAAAAATGTAAATTCAAAATATGTAATGATTACCGATGTAGCTAGATGCTGTGTACCAAAGAAAATCATTAAAAATTTAATTCATAATAGAAAAGATGCTTCTATTATAGTTCCTACATTAAAAGTTGCAGATACTGTAGTTTATGAAGAAAATACAATCAATAGGGATAATGTAAAAATTATTCAAACTCCGCAATTATCAAATACAAAACTTCTTAAAAAAGCGACTAATGTCGAAACTGATTTCACTGATGATAGCAGTGCTATTAAGAGTATTGGGGGAACGGTTAAATATATTAAGGGCTCAGAAAAATCTACTAAAATTACTTTTGGAGAAGAGATAAATAGCTTAAACTGTTTAAAAAAACCAAACAACCATACTTTTATTGGCAATGGTATTGATATACATCAGTTTGAAAAAAAGAAACAAATGGTTTTGGGTGGTGTAAATATCGATTCTGAGGTTGGATTTAAAGCTCATAGTGATGGGGATGTACTTATTCATAGTGTTATTGATGCTTTATTAGGTGCTTGTGGTGCGGGTGATATTGGGGAGTTTTTTCCAGATACAGATTCAAAATATAAAAATGCAGATTCAAAAAAATTGCTAGAATATATTGTAAAATTTATTACAAATGTAGGTTATAAAATCATCAATATAGATTTAACCATACTTGCTGAAAAACCAAAAATAAATCCGCATAAAAAAGCTATTAAATCAACTATGGCAAGTTTATTAAATATAGAAAAACAACAAATAAATATAAAAGCAACAACAGCTGAAAAAATGAGCTTTGTTGGGAGAGAAGAAGGTGTAGTAGTACTTAGTAGTGCTAGCCTCAAATATTACGATTGGACACAGAGATGAATATACTAATACTAGATGAAGAAGTTTATTTAGCACAAAAGGTTGCAATGAGATTGCAAGAAGAAGGAAATAACTGTACTCATGTTTCAAATATAAAAGAGATTCAATTTGATACAAATTATGATGTAGTTTTATTATCTACAAATATAAGTAGCAGTGATGTACATAAAATAATTATGCATTTTAAAAATAGTATAGTTATTTTATTAGTTTCATACATTAATGATACTACAGTTACTAAACCACTTAAAGATGGTGCAAGTGATTATATAGTAAAACCCTTTATTATGGATGAATTAGTTAGAAAAATATATCATTATGATGAGTTTAAAAGACTAAAACAAAATAATATAAATCTAGAAAATTATATCAATTTTGCGTTTAATAATATTGAACATGAAGAAGAAATTCCAAAATCTTTACCGTTCGCAATTGAGACAAAAGACCAAAGAATTGCTGACAAAATTGTTTTTGATGTAGCTAAAAAATTAAATAAAACGATAAAATTTATTTCCTTAGAAAAACATACAAAAGTAAATCCAGATGATTTTAGAAATGAATTATTATATATTTATGATTTACATCATGCAAAAAAAGCATCAAAAGAGCTAATTTTAAATACTATTTCAGAATATGATGTAATTATCTGTTCATTAGAAGATATTGGAGAGATAAAATATCCTAAAATATCTATTGAATCTACAAATAATTTATCTGTTGTTGATTCAATTTTAACAATTAACGATTATGTAAAACTTATGGTTGTAAGCTTTCAAAATAAATATCCAGATACTGAACTTAGTAGAAGACTAGGAATTAGCAGAAAATCTCTTTGGGAAAAAAGAAAAAAATTTGGCATTGAAAAAAATAGAGGGAATTAAATGAGAAAATTTTTTTTAACTCTCGGATATAGTGGTCTTAGTCCTAAAGCACCTGGAACAGTTGGAAGCTTTATTGCTTTAATTCTTGCACTACTGTTATTACAATATATTAGCATTACTACATTGTTTTTACTTGCATTATTAATTTCTGTATTTTCAGTAAAACAAATAGATATTTATGAGAAGGAAGTTGGAGCACATGATGGTTCAGAAATTGTAATTGATGAATTAGCTGGTATGTGGATAACACTAGGCATTGCAAGTGCAACTTCAGATAATTATATTATTGCAGCACTTGCATTTGTATACTTTAGAATTTTTGATATTTGGAAACCGTCTATAATAGGTAAGGTTGATAGAGATATTAAAGGTGGATGGGGAGTAATGGGTGACGATATGCTTGCTGGATTATTTGCAGGTCTATGTACTAGTATGACCTATTTTTTACTTTTAAAATACAATATTTTATAAACTTTTGAGGTAGATACCTCAAAAGTTTTAGTCAAACTTCATTGAAAAATCAAGCCATGTTGCTTGATGAATAATACTTCCACTACTAATAGCATTTATACCTGTATCAAGATAAGAAACAATTGTTTTTTGTGTTATATTTCCACTCGCTTCTAACAAAATATGTGGATACTTTTCATCTCTAAATATGGCTACCTCTTTTATCTCTTCAGGTGTCATATTATCACACATAATTATATCAGCACCAGCATGCATTGCTTCTTGTACCTGAGAGAATGTTTCACACTCAATCTCTATTTTTGTTACCCAAGAGATTCTTTTTCTTGCTTTCTTTACAAATTCTTCTAAGTTATCTATTGTTTTAAGATGAGTGTCTTTTAACATTAAACAATCATCAAGACCAAGTCTATGATTGATAGCTCCACCAATTCTACTTGCATATTTTTCAAAATTTCTTAACTGTGGTCTAGTCTTTCTTGTATCAAGAAGTACAACATCACTTCCTTCTAATAATTTTGCATAAGAGTTTGCGCTTGTAGCAATACCTGATGCATGTTGTAATAAATTTAAAAATGTTCTTTCACTACTTAATAAAACTGATGCTTTCCCTTCAAGTTCAGCAATAACATCACCTTTAGATACATGTTCGCCATCTTTAATTAAAAACTTACAATCAAACTTTTCTGCTCGCGCTAAAACACGAGCATATTTTACACCTGCTAAGACACCATCATCTTTTGCAATAACACGAGCTGTAAATCTACCTTTTGGTGCTATATCAAAAAATAGATCCCCTCTACCATTATCTTCTATAATTGCATTTTTTACAAATTTTCTTATATTAATACCCATAATTACACCTCAAACATTCTATTTAATGCAATTTTTGCATATTTTTCTGTTTCTTCAGGAATAATGATTTCATTTTCAAAAGTTCCATTTTTAATTGAAATTAAATTGTTATATAAGTCTTCAAGTACTGTTTCATTCATTGTTGGACATTCTGGTTTTGTTGAACTTAAAACAAAAGTGTTTTTAGGACGAAGTCTATTTACCATATTAAACTCTGTACCAACAGCTACTTTTTGATCTGGTGAAATCTCTTTTGTAATATAATTAATAAGTTGAGAAGTTGAACCAGAAAAATCTGCTTTAGCTACAATTGCTGGATCACATTCAGGGTGAACAGCAATTAAAATATCTGGATATTTTTCTCGATAGAAATCTATATCATCAGTTGTAAATAATTGGTGTACAGAACAAAAACCATTAAAACAAATTATATCAGATTTTACTACATCCTCAATATCATCAATACCAACAACTGATGATTTTAAATTCATCTGATTTGCAAAGTTTTGTCCTAAACATCTATCTGGAACAAAAAAGATATTTTTACCACTTTCTAAACCTCTTGTGATAATTTTAAATGCATTAGAACTTGTACAAACTAATCCACCCATTTTTCCAACTTCAGCTTTTACTTCTGCAGATGAATTAATATATGTAATAGGTAAAATATCTTCATTTGCTATTCCTGCATCATTTAATGTTTTTAAATTATCTTTAAAATATTGAACATCAATCATTTTAGCCATAGCACAACAAGCAATTTTAGGCATCATAACTCTTTTTTCTGGAGCAAGTACTTTTAGACTTTGTCCCATAAATCCAACTCCACAAAAAATTATATTTTTTTGTGGTGCTGCCATACCTCTTTTTGCGAGTTCTAAACTATCACCTGTAATATCTGCCATTTCAAATACTTCATCTTTCTGATAAAAGTGTGCAACAATAGCAACATCTAGTTCTTTTTTTAATTTTTCAATCTCTTCTTTAAAATTCATCTGATTTATTTCCTAAACTTTTCTATATGTGTAAATATATCAAATTATTGGTTATATATAGATATTTTTAATCATAATTTACTCTTTGTTTATATATCTTTGTTACCTTTGCTCCTAAGATTTTTTTTCCAGTAACATACTAAATAAGCTTCTAATTAAATGTTAATTATGAATAAATTAATATTTAGATAAAATACAGCAATTAATAAAAAGGAATTTTATGGACTTTTTTACAAATCCAAACATTATATTTTATATTTTAGCTTATCTCGTTGGTTCAATTCCATTTGGACTATTACTTGCAAAAAAATATGCAGGAGTTAATGTACAAGAATCAGGTAGTAAAAGTATTGGTGCTACAAATGTTTTAAGAGTTGTTAAACAAACAAATCCATCTTTAGCAAAAAAACTTGGAATTGCAACTGTTCTTTTAGATGCTATTAAGGGTGTAGTTGTACTTTTAATTGCAATAGTATATGGGATGAGTTTTGAAACATTATGGGCTATTGCTGTTATCTCTGTTTTAGGACATTGTTATAGTATATATTTAAGCTTTGAAGGTGGCAAGGGTGTAGCAACAGGTCTAGGTGTATTTTTAGTGCTTATTCCTATCCCTACTATTATCGGAGCATTAGTTTGGGGTTTTTGTGCAAAGGTTCTTAAGATTTCCTCTATCTCTTCTTTATTAGGTCTTATAGGTGTAGTTATATCAGCACTTATTTTGGATGATGGTTTAGGTATTAATTCCAATGCACCAATGTATATAATCACTTTTATAATTTTTTATAAACATATTCCGAATATTGTAAGACTTATAAAAGGTGAAGAGGGAAAAGTTGCTTAAAGAAAAAAAACTTATGAAAGTATCTATTCATAGTTTAACATTTAAAACTATTATAGGTATATTACCTTTTGAAAGAATTACGAAACAAAAAGTTATTTTAGATATTTTTTTTGAATATAAATTTTCTAAAAAAGAAAAAAACTTTGTGGACTATAGCCATGTTGCAAAGATGGCAAAACAAATTATGAAAAAAGAAAAATTTGAGTTAATCGAAGATGCTTTATTATATTTAGAAAAAGCTTTAAAAGCTAAATTTAGTATCTCTAATTTGTATATAACTATAACTAAACCTGATATTTTAAAGAATTGTGTTGTAAGTGTTGGCTATTAACGGTTACTTAATTATATAATTAAGTAACCCCATCTTCTAGACTAAATCTAAAAAATCACTTTTGTAAATCAAAATTTCTTTTGAATTTTTATTGTAAATAAATCTTTTATCACCAGCTTTGACTTTCTCTAAAATAATACTTTTTGTTTGAGCATCAGTTTTATTATGCTCACGCATAAAAATAAAAAAATCTTTTAGTTCCATAAACTCCATACTTTCTACTGGAGCAATATGTGTGTTTTCTTTTTTTTCTTGAGTTTGTTGTTCTTTATGGTCAAGTCTATATATATTTCGCATCTCATTAAATGCACTCTTTAAAAGGTCAACTTCACTTTGAAAAACTTGTAAAACTTGTGTTTGATTTTTGTCTAAACGCTCAATCTCACTTGTATACTGCTTTTTCATAAATTTGATTGTTTTTTTTAAAAGATGGATTTGTTGATCTTTAGATTCTATTATTTTTTCTTCTAAAAGTTTATAATTATTAGTTGCTGTATCAGATAAAGAGGAAGAATTTTGTGTTTTAGTCTGGGTAGTTCCATCTACATAAACAAAAATCTTTCCATCTTTTTTTATAGATTCAAGTTGCCCTTTTTTTATACGGTAATGTATCCCTTGTAGAGATAATCCTAAAATTTGAGCTGCTTCATTACTTGAAACTAATTTTTTCAAAACATTATGTCCTATTTATTATCTTCACTATCTATTTTTATAACAGTATGTACATTTCCTCGAGGATTATAATCAGCTGTTAATTTCATCTTTTTAGGTTTTAAATTAGCCATTAGTGTATCATAAATTTCATTGGCACTATTTTCATGAGAAATATGTCTATACATAAATGAATTAATATATAGTTTGATAGCTTTTAATTCTACAACTTTATCACTTGGAACATACTCTATACTAATCGTAGCAAAATCTGGATATCCACTTCGTGGACACAAACACATAAACTCTGGTAAATCAATATTTATAGTATAATTTTTTTCGTGTTGATTTGGCCAATAGTTTTCCTCAGCATTTATATCGAATTCTCGAATCTCTTTTTCACCATATTTCATACATTATTCCCTTTAATATCTACTTTTAAGTTCATTATACAAAAAATTATGTTAAATTCACATAATTATAAATGAAGAGGTTTTGAATGGATATTTTGACAATTATTGTCGCAACACTATTTGTAGCATTAGTGTTAAGTTTAATCTTAAAGAAGATTAATGTATCGCCAATAGTTGGTTATATTTTCACAGGGATGATAGTAGCATTTTTTGTCGATGTAGCACATCTCAATCAAGATCATATCGCTCATATTGCAGAGTTTGGTATTGTTTTTTTAATGTTTACAATCGGTCTAGAGTTTTCACTTCCACATCTAAAACAGATGAAAAAAGAAGTTTTTGTTTTCGGAACTTTGCAAGTGGGTGTAACAACTCTTATATTTACCTATATTTCAAATATTTTATTTAGCCTTGATATGAAAACATCAATTATTATAGGTTCTGCTTTAGCTTTGTCTTCAACTGCTATTGTATTAAAAACTTTAAATGAAAATGGTGATATACATAGACCTTATGGGAGAAATAGCGTCGGTATTTTAATCTTTCAAGACTTAGCGGTAATTCCTATTTTACTTATGATAACTATCTTAGCTGATACATCAGTTTCTATTGAAGAGATGCTTTTAAATACTTTTTATTCTGCAATTATCGTAGGTATTATTCTCTTTATTTTAGGAAAGTATATTATTCAATTATTCCTAGCTTATGTTGTTGATACTAAAATTGAAGAGTTATTTATCTTATCAATTATCCTTATAGTTTTAAGTTCTGCATTGTTAGCACATACTTTTGGTTTCTCTTATTCACTAGGGGCATTTATAGCTGGTATGTTAATTGCAGAAACAAAATATAAGTACCAAATAGAAGCCGATCTTGTTCCTTTTAGAGATATCTTGCTTGGAGTATTTTTCATCTCTGTTGGTATGCAAGTAAATTTCACTACAGTAATTGATAATTTTTTTACTATTACTGGATTAACTGCGATTATCTTAGCTATAAAAGTGGTTATAATTTTTGCCATTCTTCGATTTTTCAATTCAACAAGTAGATCATTTAAAACTGCACTTACCCTTGCTCAGGTAGGAGAATTTTCATTTGCCGTTCTAGCCTTAGCAAGTACAAATCAACTACTAGATAGTCAACTAAATCAAATTATGATTTCTGTTGTTATTTTGTCTTTATTATTTACATCATTAGTGATTCGTCATGTACGAAGATTTGTTAAATTTTTCCATAAAGAAGGACAAGATATCATAGAAGAACCAGTTATGACAAATGCTGGTATAAAAGATCATATTATTGTATGTGGTTATTCACTCTTAGGTCAAAAACTTGTAAAAAAACTCAAAGCTGTAGGTATAAATTATGTTGCTATTGAACATGAAAGACAACATGTAAAAGAGGGACATGCAAAAGGAGATATCGTATTTTTTGGAAATGCTGCTTCTAAAACAATGCTCAATTCTTTATTTATAAAAGATGCTATAGGTGTAATTATCGCGATTGATAACGATGAAAAAATACGATTAATCACCCAAGCAATAAAAAATATTGACCCAAATATCTCAGTAACTGTAAAAATATCACACGAATCACAATTTGAAGATTTTGCAGATTTAAATATAGATGCATTTGTACACGAATATGAACTAGTAGCAAGAAGACTGATTGAAAAAGCTACTCGATGTAAATTAAAATAAAGGTATTATAATAAATGGCAAGTTATAAATATGAAGTAGAGAACGATTTAGAATTGGAAGAACCAAAAAAATATAAAGTATTATTACTTAATGATGATTTTTCAACAATGGAATTTGTAATTGAAATACTGACTAAAGTATTTAGAAAATCTCTTGAAGAATCAGAAACAATAATGCTAGATGTTCATAATAATGGAAAAGCAATTTGCGGGATTTATACAAAAGAGATTGCACTAACTAAAGTTGCGCAAGTAAAAACAATGGCAAGAAAAGCGAAATTTCCATTAAAAGCAATTGCACAAGAGGAATAAAATATGATAAGCAAAAAATTACAAAAAGTATTTACAGATGCTGTAAATTATGCTCGTGCTAATAATCACGAATATATTACAACTGAACATATCTTTGTCTATTTACTAAAGTCTGAATCAATCAAAAATCTATTATTAGAGATGCAAATGGATATTGATTTTTTGTATACACAATTAAAAGATTATATTTTAAAAAATACTCCTCAGTATCCAGAAGATCTAATAAATGAAGATCCTTTAGAAACTGTAACACTCACTCATACTATTGAGCAAATGATTTCACACTCTTCACTATCGGGAAAATCGGAATCTACTGTTGAAGATATGTTTGTTTACATTTTAAAAGATGAAAAAGCTTACTGCACATATCTTCTGCAACAGCAAGGATTAGAAAGAGTAGATATTTTAGAAGAGATAAGTCATGGAGAATCTTCATCCGAGGAAAGTGAAGAGTTTGACGAGATTGAATTTAAAGAGCTTGATAAAAAAAAGCTAAAAGACGAAACTCCTTTAGAGCAAAATAGCGTCGAATTAGTAGCCATTGCATTAGATGGTAAAATAGATCCTGTTATCAATAGGGAAAAAGAGATTAATAGAGTTATTGAAATTTTAGCTCGCAGAAAAAAAAATAATCCTATTTTACTAGGAGAAACGGGTGTAGGAAAAACTGCTATTGCAGAAGGTTTAGCGTTAGCAATAGCCAATAAGGAAGTGCCTGAATTCTTATCCGAAGCTAAAGTATATTCACTTGATATGGGTTCTATGCTTGCAGGTACTAAATACCGAGGAGATTTTGAAAAGAAATTAAAAGCTGTTTTAAAAGAGGTAAGTAAAAAGAAAAATGCTGTTTTATTTATCGATGAGATACATACTGTAGTGGGTGCAGGTGCTGTTGGTGGCAGTACTATGGATGCTTCAAATATCTTAAAACCTATGCTTAGCTCAGGTAAACTAAGAGTTATTGGTGCAACGACATATGAAGAGTATAGAAATGATTTTGGGAAAGACAAAGCTTTTAGTAGAAGATTTGCTAAAGTTGAAGTAAATGAACCTTCAATTGACGACTGTATAGTTATCTTGCATGGTCTAAAAAATAAATATGAAGAGTTTCATGGAGTTACTTACTCAGATGAGAGTTTAAAACTTGCAGCAGAGTTAAGCAAAAAATTTATCAACGATAGATTTTTACCAGATAGTGCTATTGATGTTATCGATGAAGTTGGTGCAACGATCAAGCTAGAAAAAAGCTCTAAAAAAAATATCAAAATCACTGCTAAAGATGTAGAAAAAACTATATCTAGTATCGCTCAAATTCCACCAAAAACAGCTACATCATCAGACTTATCTCTTCTTAAAAAACTACAGACTAATTTACAAAAAAGAGTTTTTGGACAAGATAGTGCGATTGAAACTATTGTAAAAGCTATCAAAATCAACCGTGCGGGAATGGGAGTGGAAAATAAACCTGTAGGTAGTTTCCTTTTCACTGGAAGTACAGGTGTGGGTAAAACTGAAGTTGCTAAAGAGTTAGCAAATGTTATGGGTATCCACTTTGAGAGATTTGATATGAGTGAATATGGTGAAGCACATACAGTAAGTAGACTTATTGGTGCACCTGCTGGTTATGTAGGATATGAAAAAGGTGGTCTTCTAACTGAAGCTATCAAAAAACATCCACACACAGTTTTATTACTCGATGAGATCGAAAAAGCGCATCCAGATTTAATGAGTTTATTACTACAAGTTATGGATAATGCAACTCTAACAGATAACAACGGAACAAAAGCAGATTTCCAAAATGTTATTCTTATCATGACTTCAAATCTAGGTGCTACGCAAGCTAGTGTTATGGGATTTGCCAAAGATGATGGAATCAATGAAGATAAAGCAGTGAAGAAATTCTTTGCACCTGAATTTAGAAATAGACTTGATGCAACAGTTAAATTTATCTCATTGACGCAAGCAATTCTTATCAAGATTGTTACTAAGTTTATTAAAGATTTAGAAGAAAGCTTATCTGATAAAAATATTCAGATTTCACTTTCAATGAAAGCTAAAAAAGAGTTAGCAAAATTAGGGTATGATAAACTCATGGGTGCGAGACCATTACAAAGAGTGATTTCTGATAAGATTAAAATACCACTTACTGATGAAATTTTATTTGGAGAATTAAAAGATGGGGGATCTGTAAAAATAGATTTTACTAAAGAAGAGTTTACTTTTGCATACGCAAAATTAGAAGTCTAAACACTTCTAATTTTAAAAAACTTAAAAGGATTAAAAGTTTTTATATAGTTATTATCTTTGTTAAATTTCGTATTGTAATTATAGGAAACGAAAATGAAGTGAAAATGAAATAATTATTTATCGTAAATTTTATTTGAGATTATATGGGGAGTAAGTACTCCTCCCAGATACCTAAACACACTACAGTTAAAAGTTCCTTGCTGTATTCCTACCCTGGGGAGTTGCCTTCAAAAGCAGTTGTAAAGGTCTAAGAGAAGCATTCAAAATACAATATATTTTCAATGCTTATCTTGTAATTAGAATGAGATTTTAATAGAATTACTATTAAAATCTCATTAAGCGATTAATATCCACTTATTTGAACATAAGTACTAATCACTTCTAACAATGGATCGATATAAATAACTGTTGATATTGTTAAAAATACTGTGATTCCTACTAGTGTTTTTGTAGAGTTACTAGAGTTTTCCATAAATTTGACAAAGTTATTTTGTTCTGCATCTTTTAAAAACATATACACTATTAGTTTTAAATAATAATACGCTGCAATTGCAGAGTTAAGAGCCATGATAAGTGCTAAGATAATATAATCAGCATTTATAGTTGCACTTAACAAAAACATCTTACCCCAAAATAAACTAAATGGAGGAATCCCTGCAAGACTTAACATAAATAAACCCATGATAACAGCACCAACAGGAGATATTTTTACAAATCCTGCAAACTTTTCAAAAGGATGATCTGTGCTATATCCATAACTATTTTTACTTCTATTTATCCATAACATTGCAAACGCACCAAAATTTGTAAATGCAAATAAAATCCAATATAAAAACAACCCTTCAGTTGCTTGTGAAGTTCCAACTAAAATAGCTCCCATCACAAAACCGGCATGGGAGATAGAAGAAAATGCCAACATTCTTTTCACATCTTTTTGTACAAGTGCTGCCATATTTGGAATTGTCATTGTTAAGACAACTATTATATATAAAATTACTTCTACCCATCTATTCTCAACACTAATGAATATTTCAAAGAAACGCAATGCAACTACAAAAGTGGCTATTTTTGGTACTATAGACATATATCCAGCTAAGGCAGAATTCGAGCCTTCATAAACATCTGGTGCCCAAGTATGAAAAGGAACTAAAGATAATTTGAATCCTAAACCACCTAAGATAAATACAACACCAAGTAAAATAAATGGGTAGTTTGTAAAATCATTTGCAACCAAACTTGCTGATATTTGACCTAATTCTATAGATCCAGTTAAAGCATAAAATATCATAGAACCAAATGCTATAAAAGCAGCTGCAAGTGCACCCATCGTAAAATACTTGATTGCTGCTTCTGTTGACTTATCTCTATTATGCATAGCTATTAAAGTATAAAGTGCCAAGGATGCAGTTTCAAGTCCTACAAAAATTAATATTAAATTATCACTTGCTACCATAAACTGAAAACCAGCTACCATAAATAAAAATAAAGCAAAATATTCTGGATATTTATACTCATGAAATCGTTGCTGT
>Ga0193953_1000907_pt1 | contig 14728 bp, 12 predicted proteins | sample BB_4_MG_FD_140325 | JGI IMG/M metagenome (GOLD analysis project Ga0193953, IMG submission 140325) | Microbial mat bacterial communities from the Broadkill River, Lewes, Delaware, United States - BB_4_MG | ecosystem: Environmental > Aquatic > Freshwater > River > Microbial mats | place: USA... | reverse complement strand
CTGCACTTTCAGGTTGCTCTGACAGCCGGGGAAGACGATACCTATGAAATACCGTGATTCACGGGCGCAGCCCGTCAGCGAATGTGAAGAGCCCGAGGAACGAGGGGTCAGAGCATTCGCAATCCGCTTTCAAGGTGGCACACCTTGCCGCCGGAGGCACAAGCTAATTATTTTTGGGCTTTTATTGTTTTCCTGTCCCCAAAAAGCGCTCCATGAGGTCACTGGCCATCCGCTTGATGAGTGCCTCCGGATCGTCCACCACCTCCTGCCATATCTTTCTGTTCTGCAGGATCACTGTGCCGTGGACATGGCTCCAAAGCTGAAGGGAGAGGTAGGAGGCGTCCTCTTTCGGAAAGCGTCCGGTGGCAACGGCAACCTCTTCGATTGCTGATTTGGCCCGTCCCAACAGGGTCAGCGCCGACTGCTTGGCCTCATAGGCAAGGGGTTCCAGTTTTGTTCCCATGTAGTCGGTGTACCTTGGGGTGTTGCTGTCCAGCATGATTTCATAATAGCCGGGGTTGCCGATTCCAAAATCAAGGTAGGCGACAAGGAGTTTTCCGAGCCTTTCAACCGGGTCGGCATACGCATTGTAGACCTTTACGATATAGTCATTGTAAAGCGTAAAGCCCTTAATCTGGATGCTGAGATAGAGCTCATCCTGGTTGGAGTAGTAGTTGTATATATTGGCAGCGGTCATGCCCAGCCGGGAGGCAATTTTCCTCATGCTCAGGTTGTCAAATCCCTGCTCGTAAATAATGATGGTGGCCGTATCAAGAATTCGATCTTTAATCTCTTCGATCTCTTCAGCGCTGCGCACAGCTTTGGGCATCTGAGTCTCCTGTAAAAAAGGGGGGCTATTATTTTAAGGTCCCATGCAGACCTGTCGTTTTCTAATTTAAAAAAGAGAACAGTTGAGCAATGAACGTGTGTTAAGTTAACAGCCGTTCAATTAATAAGTCAATAGAAAACAGAAGGCTGGATACGTGGTGCTGGCATCTTGGCTTTTGTGCTTACAGCAGTGCTTTGTTGTACGTGTTGAGGTGGTGCGGAAGGGGAATAAAAGGGGGGAGAAGATCGTGAAGTAACCATTCAGCTTCTGCCTCCGGCGGCCCTGCCGGGGGTTAAATGTTTAAAAAGTTTAACAAACGGGTGTTAAAAATAATCGTTGAACGAATTCCGCATTTAAATGCTGGTGTGATTTGCCCCCCGTTCATCGGGGCAAATCACATCAGCTACCAGCTTTTAAGGTGGCTCACTTTGTCGGCCAAAGTCAAGCAGGTCTCGGATGCCTTCATGGCCCTGTTAACAGGTATAAATCTCGGGCTACACGAAGGAGCTTTACGTGTCTCGCACGTTGTTCACGGGCGCAGCCCGTCAGCGAATGTGATCGACCTGAGGAGCGAAGGTCGGGAGCATTCGTGAACCTTGTATCAATCGTCCAATGGCGGTGGGATCAAGACGAAATTGCCGACATGCTTCTTCTCTAAGAACTCGCGCTGTGCATCTGCAATCTGTTCGAGGGGAAGTGATTTTGCCACAAGGGGCTTTATCTCGCCGCGTTCGATGTAAGAGACAAGGTTCGGGAAAACCGGCTCGTCCCATGCCGTGCAGCCGATCAGGGTCAAATCTTTCAGATAGAAGGTGCGCATGTCGAGTTCCACAAGTGGCCCTCCGATGGCTCCGGAGGAGGCGTACCTTCCTCCCCGCTTCAGCGCATTCAGCATGCCTCCGAAGGCTGGCCCTGCAACGTTGTCGATCACGATATCCACGGAGTTTTCCCCGAGACAGGCAACGACATCGTCATTGCGATCGATGACACGGTCTGCTCCCAGGGCGCGAACCAGGTCCATCTTTGCCTTGGAGGCAATTGCCGTTACGGTGGCGCCCCGCCGCTTGGCCAGCTGCACGACGGCTGAGCCGACGCCGCCGGAGGCCCCTGCAACCAGAACATGCTCGCCTTCACGTACCTTTCCGCGGTGCACCATGTTTTCAGCCGTTCCGTAGGCACAAGGGATCGTGCCAAGTTCGGCATCGCTCCAATCGCAGTTCACAGCAAACATTTCGTCTGCAGGCACTTTTACAAACTGGGCGAAGGCACCGTCGAAGTCAGAGGCCATCCAGATGTTCTCCATGGACTCAAAACCGGATTTTCGCATGCATGCTCGCACGAGGACGCGGGAACCGATGGTGCGTTCATCCCCACCGGGGGCAACGGCAACAACACGGCCACAGCAGTCTGTTCCCTGGATGAAGGGAAACGGTGTTGTCTCGTTCCATCCGCCGTCTGCTTTGTCGGATGCTTCGTCCTCCTCGGCCGATGCCGCATCCTCTGTCCCTGTTGTAACCGACGAAGAGTACCAGCCGATCCGTGTGTTGATTTCCGTGTTGTTGACCCCGGCGGCGAGGACTTGCAGCAGAACGTCGCCCGCTTCAAGTTCGGGAAGGCGTACCTCGCGACACTGGAGTTTGTCGTACCCTCCGTTGCCGGCGGTGACAACGGCCTTCATGGTTTTCTGGCCATCTGCCGGGTCAAACCGGTCCTGTTTAGGATCCGTATCCCATGTCATTGTCATTCCGAACCTTCCTTTTTGTTATTGAAGCATGGCCGGCGCGGTTATTTCGTTCACTGCATATTATGGTGTGCGCCCGGCATGGCGTGATCTTATTGAGGTGACCCGTAAGTTGTGTCGGCAAGCCCCCTGTACGTGAAGCCTTTTGACCTTACGACCGTTTAGCATACGTGATAGTCCAAAACAAGGGTGGGCTGTGGGGTGTTGTCTGGGAAGATGGCGTAATGTTTACCATGAAAGACATGAAGCGGCTGCGCCGGGAAACAGGGGGGGATGAATGGTACACACGGGTACACAAAAGGGGGGCATTGCGTTGTGTGTGGCTCTTTTGTCTGTTCGGCCTTGCCGGTACTATGGGGCATGAATCCATGATAAAGATGGATAGCCCCACCCCCCTCTCGACTAATCTTCGCATGCCTCGGCAACAGCATCTTTCGCTTTTTTTACGCGCCGCTCTACAGCTGCCATTTCAACGACAGTGGTTTTTCCTAATGCGTAATAGACCCTTGCGGACTCCTGCATCTCTTCATAATGAGCCCTGGCGTAATCACAGTCATTATCAAAGTCTGAGCGCTTTGTGTTGGTTGCACATGCGGCAAACGAAAAAATAAGAATGGTCAGTGGCAATAATTTGAAAATTCGATCGACGTTCATTTATCTTCGTTCCCGGGGCTTATGTGGGTATGCCGAGCCTATATCGGTGCAGGCTCTGACGGTAAGTGACCTTATGTTTTTTTACCTTGCACAAAGGTTTGCGTACGAAGCGCTTTCCTTAGGGGCAGAGCACGTCCCCATGGAGACCATGGCACTGGCAGGGGCAACCCGTGTGGTTGCCCGGGTGGATGACGGGAAAGGTCGGGGGAGTGATTCTGTCGCATGGCAAGACCACCTGACCCGTCTCCGGAGTGCTACCGCTGAAATGCCTTGATACGCTCTGCAATGTTGGCTTTGAGGTTCATGAAAAAGAGCGAATAGTCGAAGGCGTGGTACACCCCTTCAGGGAAGTGCCCGCCTTTTACCGTTATCAGCTCCGCGTTTTCAGGCTGGACAACCAGCCCCCCGTCTATAATCTGAGCCGACGTGAAGTGCGGGTAGGCTGTGGGTTTGGCATCCGCATCGAAGAAGACCGACCCGAGATTCTTTTCGGCAGCGACAAAGGCCCCATCCATGGACCAGGAGAGGGGGTTTACGGCCAGGGCATCGGGCTTCATGGTGGGGGCCACAGACTGCCTGCCGTTTTTCATTGTATTGTACGAAATGACGCAGCCCGTCTGGTCCGGGCGTTCACACATGCGCACGTTCGGGTTGGCTTTCAGGTCAGCAGGGGTTAATGACCAGCCGATCAGGAGCGCGGCGATGAGTTGTTTCTCTGCACCGGTGGTCCCCCAATGCTCGAGCATAAGGTCTGTGAGGATCATAGACCCCTGGCTGTGGGCTGCCAGAAAAAAAGGGCGACCTTTGTTTTCATGTTTCAGGTAATGGGAAAGGGCGCGCCAGACATCGCTGTGCACCATCTCCTGCAAGGGGGCGGCGTCCGCCTCACTCAGGCCCAGTCCGGCGATGTTCATTTGGCGGTACATGGGCGCGTAGATGTTTGCCTGCCCCTCAAAGACCACAGCCTGTGTGTCGATGGTGCTTTGGGCTGCGGCACGCATGTCCGGCCTGGCAGGATCGAGGACCCAGTCCGTATCGTTGAACAGGACCGTCGGGTAGACAAAAAAGACATCAACAGGAGCCGTAGGGGCGTTGGGTTTTGCAAGCCAGGCATCGGGCTGTGTATAGTCCGGGGCATCGGGGAACGTGCTTGGGTTAAGTGGGGGCATGGCGATACAGGGAGGCAAGAGAGCCATGCTGAAAAATGTTATCAGCGATAAAAAGAACAGCAGCGTGCGACGTGTCATGGGTTCTCCTGAAGTATTGTAGACATTGGATGGTCATTGACCACGCTGGCCAGCCTTAGTATTCAGCTGCCAAAAAGCTGCCTCCGGCGGCAAGGGTGGCGAAGCCACATTAGGCAAAATACGTTGAACGCAGGTTGCGGATGCGCTTTGTCCCCCGTTCCTCGGGTCAAACCATACCCGCCTTCGATTTGAGTGCAGCCAATGCCCCTTTTACAAATCTGTTTGCCAAACCCAGCCCATAGAATTAGCAAAAGTTTAGCCCCGGCAGGGCCGCCGGAGGCAAGCGCTCCCCCCACATCCCCTTGGGGTTGTACCATTATGTCGGTGGTGCTTTATGAGCAGGTTCTCATGACTTATTAAAACATCAGGGAGCATTCCCACAACAGATTTGTGCCTTTAAGTTGCTGGAAATCCATTTCAGGGTCAAAGCAGAGCTTTACAAATACATCTGAGCTTGTTACCTCATCATTACCTCCCCCCCCCACACTTAACCCGGATATTTCACGAGTTGAGTGCCCCCATAGTCAAGGCATCAGAGCTGCAGATGTAGTGGTTTACCTCAATGCTCTGATAACGCGGAAGATGGTTGCACTCGGCTTGCCCGAAGGGTGAGAAAAGCAAGCAGGAAACCGTGAATTATATTTTGAGTTTTTGAAATATCTTAATTTGTCACAGTAATAATCTGTAATAACATGTCGTTGCTTTGATCTAATTGTTTTCTCATGGAATATCCGGGATAACCATCAATCCCGTTTGTAAGAAAGTCCGACAAGGGATCCTGATTCCAGGCGACCTGAGCCCTCAGCCAGCACGTTGCGCTCATCGCCACAACCGCTCAGTGGAGACTACGCAGATGTCCGGAGATACCGTTTTTTACATCATGTTTGGCCTTGTTGCCGCAGCCGCCGTCACCTTTATCACGGTCTTTATTCTCAGAAAATTGAAAGGCTCTTTGAAGATTGTCATGCCAAGGACATCGTTTGCTTCCGGAGGGGACATGGAGGGGCAAATTCTTGTGAAAATAAACAAGGAGACCCTTGGTAATTTTCTTTCCGTGGCCCTGGTGGCAGACGAAGTGACGACGAGGTATGAAGACGGCGAACGGGAAACCGATACCCGGGAAGTCTACCGTGATGAGTACCAGCTTGAAGGAAACAGAACCTACCCGCCCGGCCATGAGGCTGCCCTTGATTTCAAGCTCACCATTCCTGCCATGAACAACAGGGAAACCGCCCTTGGCAAGGCCATTGAGACATTGGCGCACAGTTTTGGAAGCCGTAAGTCACGTGTGGAGTGGACCGTGGAATCCCGACTGGATGCCCAGGGGGTCGATCTTGTGACAAAAAAGACCGTCTCTGTCCGGTAAGTTGCAAGGGCATCTATTTTGACGTCGAAGACCCTTGCCCGGACGGACTCGTTGACGTTCCGGGCGGGGCTTCGAAGGCATGGCTGCAGGCTTTTGACCTAACGAAAACCGTGTGTTATTTAGCAGGAGAAATCAGGATATAATTGAATTAAAGGAACTACGATGCCTGCTGCTTTGAGATTGCTTTTTTGTCTGTTCATCATTCCTGTCGTCTTTGCAACGGGTTGCACCAAGGTGAACCTTGTCTCTTTTCCTTCTGCTCCTCCCGCCTCCCAACTCCCCGCAAAGAGTGAGTATACCCTTTACGTCGATTCGGTCCAGGTCCATGGCGATGTAAACGCGGACCAGGATGCAGTGAAAACCCTTTTCAGCAAATACCTGGATCGCGCACGCTACTTCAACAACGTCCTCGCTAACGGGGCGCTGGAGACAGCTCCTGACGATAAATACCTCGTCGTCCGATCGAACATCACGCCAAAGGAAGCACACGAATTCAACTGGTGGGCTGCCTGGCCGGCCATCTACCCCATGCCCTTTTACTGGCCGTGGCAGCCGAAAAAAGGCGACGTGTCCGTTTCCATGGATTGCAGTGTGTACACCCCAGCCGGTGATCTGGTTGCAGAGTATGACGCATACGAAACCCAGCCGTATTCCGTCACCTTTTATGGCTTTTTCAACAACGGGGATGCGGAAGCCAATCTTGGGGCCTGTTACAGCTCGGTCTTTGAGAAGATGACCGATGAGCTGACCTCGGATAAACGAATCCTGGCACTGACCCGGGTGTCCCCGATGAAAACCGGGGGCTCCCCCCAGCCTAAGGTCCGAGTTGCCGAACAACCCGCAATACTTGCCGGAAATTTCGGGAACTACCATGCCCTCGTCATTGGCATTGATACCTACCCCGGCTTGACGAACCTCAAAACCGCCGTGAACGATGCCCGGTCCGTCTCCGATATCCTCAAACAAAAGTATGGGTTTGAGGTGACGCTCCTGACAAACCCGGGACGAGCCGATATCATCGCCTCTCTCAGCCGTTTAAGAAAAACACTCACGCCCCGGGACAACCTTCTGATTTATTATGCCGGCCATGGCTGGCTGGACAAACGGGCCGATGAAGGGTACTGGCTCCCCTCGGATGCCAAGGCCGGCGATGAGTCCAATTGGATCTCCAACTCCACCATCACCTCAGCCATCCGCGCCAACGAGGCCAAGCATGTGCTCATCGTTGCCGACAGCTGCTACTCCGGCAAGCTCACCCGTGCCATTCATATCAACCGCAAAACCCAGGGGTACATCCAACGCCTGAGTGAGAAAAAGGCCCGCATCGTCATGTCATCCGGAGGGCTGGAGCCCGTGGAAGATGAGGGAAAGCAGGGGCACTCCGTTTTTGCTGGGGCATTTATCGATATGCTTGAAAGGAACAACGCTGTGATCGAGGGCACGGAAGCCTTTGCACAGGTCAGGCACTCGGTGATGTTAAACGCGGACCAGACCCCCGAGTATGGTGATGTCCGAAAGGCAGGGCATGAAGGTGGGGATTTTCTCTTTGTGAGGCACAAATAAGGGGACCTGTTCTGCCATCCCGAATAGTTCATGAGAAAATGATCTGATGTAATAAAGCAATCGTGATCCCAGTCGCTCTTGCCGTTCAGCCCGGCTGGGGCTGAACGGCAAGAGCGGGTCTTTAGGGCTCACGCAAACAAAAACGAACACTCATCATGAACATGCCGCTGTGATTTGACCCGAGGAGCGAGGGTTAAGGCGCTGCGGCAACGTACTTTCAAGGTGGCTCACCATGCCGCCGGAGGCATCGCTTTTTTCCCGCGTCGAGCCACCCACCACGCCTTTTCTGATCAATAAAACAGGGCGAGCATGCTCATCAAAATCACAACAAAAAGCACCATAAACCCACTGCCCACCCGGATGTAGTCCGTGGTCTTGTAGCCACCTGGCTGCATGATCAGGGCGTTGACCTGGTGTGTCGGCAGGATAAAGGTATTGATGGAGGCCACGGCAACAACCATGCCTGCGACTTTGGGGTCAGCGCCCACTTGATAGGCGATATTCATGGCCAGGGGGACAAGCAGGACCGTGGTGCCGACATTTGAGACAAACATGGCAAAAAAGGAGGTCAGCAGGGTCAGGACGAGGTAGAGGAGCATGGGGGTGATGCTGTCAAACTGCTGCATGACCGAGTTTGCCAGGAAATCTGCGGCCCCGGTTTTTTCAAAGGCAGCGCCCAACGGGATGAGGCCGGCAACCAGGAAGATGGTCTTCCATTCAACCGCTTGATACACGTCGTCTATATGCATGACGTTGCTGATGACAATCACCATCAGCGACACCAGTCCGGCTACGGACAGTGAGAGGTTTGTGCCCAGGGCAAGGACCAGGAAGGTGGCGAGGGCAAGGAGTGCCATGCCGGCTTTGTCTTCCCTGATCACTTCACCGCGCAGTTTTTCCGTGTAGATAACATCGGTTTTTTCATGGAGGGTGCGGAGGCTCTCCCATTTGCCCTGGAGCAGAATGGCATCACCGGGCTTCAGGACAAGGTCGACGAGCTCTTTGATATAAATCTTGTTTCCACGCATGATGCCCAGCGGGTTGATGGCGTAGAGAGACCTGAATTCAAGCTCTTTCATTGTGTGGCCGTTGAGGGACGAACGGGTGGAGACAATGGCTTCAGCCACTCCAAATTGCTCCGACGCCGACTCCTTGGCAAAGGCCTTGAAACTCTCCCTTGGCTGCCAGCCAAGGTCTTTGGCGATGCACATCAGGGCATCCTTACGACAGGCAAGAAGAACAGAATCACCAGGTTTTATGAGGGTTTTGCTTGACGGTGCCAGGGTTTTGTTTTGATCGTTTCCACTTGCCACTCCAACGGCTGTCGCCTTGTATTTGGAGCGTAAATCGAGTTGCCCCAAGGTCTGTTCAGGTGAATCGTCCGGCACAACACACTCGTACCCTTTGCCAATCTCTTTCCCGTACACGTCGCGAAGCTTTGCACTGATGGCGCCGTTTTCTTCGGGCCCTTCAAGTGACGGAAGCAGCCGGCAACCGATGATTAGGAAATAGGCAAGGCCCCCAAGTACCATTGCAATTCCAATGGGGGTGGTCGAAAAAATGCCCAAGGGGACAAATCCATCACCAGATGTGATGTTCCCAGACCACCACTTTGCCATCACATCGTTTAGAATAATCAGCGGCGTCGAGCCGACCAGGGAGAGGTTCCCGCCCATGTTGGCGCAAAATCCGAGGGGCATGATAATTCTCGATGCGGGGATGCGGCTTAACCGGCTGACCTTAAGGGCAGCAGGAAGCATCAGTGCTACAGCCCCTACATTGGACATGATGGCAGAGGGAAACGCAACGGTGACACTCAGCAGGCTCACCACCCTTGATTCACTGGTCCCGGCAATCGACATGATTTTCTGGGCGATCTTGCCCACCACGCCGGTTTTTTCCAGGGATGCGCCGAGGACCATGACGCATATGAGGACGACAACGGCATTGGAGCCAAGCCCGGCAATGGAGTCCTGAACGGAGAGGAGACCGGTCAGCGGAAGCACTGTCATGACCAGGAGCCCGACAACATCTACGCGCAGAAGGTTAAATACCAGAAGGACAACGACCATGCCGAGAACAGAGAAGGCCATGATCATTTCGTTTGTGAGCACAAGGGGATCCATAGCTGCCTTTTTTATGTTTTGGTTCGAAGTGAGTTACTGGCCCGGGTATTTTATGAGAAAACGACAGCTTTGAAAAAATGAGATGTGATTACAGTGTGTTGATGGGTCGATGCGCAAAGCGTAATTCACGGTTTTCAGTTGGGTTTTCTCCTCTTTCGGGCAAGCAGGGATAGTACGTTATTGCTCTAAAAGAGTGGGTGCTAGGATAATACGATGTGACTAGTTTGGCAAGACCCTGGCTTAGAATTGGGGGAAGAGCATTGTTCGGTTCTGGCCCTTTAACCGGGATATTTCACGAGTTGAGTGCACTCGGCTCGCCCAAAGGGTGAGAAAAACAAAGAGGAAACCGTGAATTACATGTTGTTGCTTTGATCTAATGGTTTTCCCATGAAATATTCGGGTTAAGGTGGGCATCGGTTGTGGTGCAACCAGAATTCATATATGAAGAAAGCCATCTCGGATCATGCCATTTTTGAACTTAAAACGTCGGATATATAATTGTGAATACACCCCATCGAAATAAAAAAAAACACGGCAAGCATACTCCCAAAGGCCTGCATCCGAGGAACCTGCACAGGCAAGGGTATGATTTTCCGTCCCTCGTCACGTGTTACCCGTCACTGGCTCCTTACGTAAAACCAAACGCCCACGGAACCCTCTCCATCGACTTCGCTGACCCACTGGCCGTTAAAGCGCTGAATGGCGCGCTGCTAAGCCGATACTACGACATAGCCCATTGGGATATCCCGGAAGGGGCTCTCTGCCCACCCATCCCGGGGAGGGTCGATTACATTCATTACGTCGCTGAACTGCTTGGGATCGGCGAACCTTCCATGAATCAGGCTGACTCTCAGCCCAACATCACCCTGCTCGATATCGGAACGGGTGCAAATGGCATCTACCCGATCCTGGCCTGCCAGATATACGGCTGGCACTGTGTGGGCAGTGATATCAATGCCCAATCCCTTGAGAACGTGGCCTCGATTCTCGCCAGGAATCCCAAACTGAAAGAGCGCTTTACCCTGCGTAGCCAACACGACAAACATCAGATGTTTAGAGGGATCATTCAGGAAGGGGAGTTCTTTGATGTCACCGTATGCAACCCACCCTTCCATGCCTCCCCGGAAGAAGCACTCAAAGGCAGCATGCGGAAACTCGGCAATCTTGCCCGCAATCGCGGTGAGCAGCAACCCACCCGGAAATCGGCTTCCACCTCTCCCTCTTTGAATTTTGGCGGTACAGAATCAGAACTGTGGTGCAAGGGCGGCGAACGGTTGTTTCTTAAAAAAATGATCAAAGAGAGCGCCGGGTTTTCAACTCAATGCCGCTGGTTTACCAGCCTGGTCTCAAAGAGTGACAATGTAACGCCTTCAAAAAAACTGATTCGCAAACTTGGTGCAACGGATGTTCGGGAAATAGAGATGGCGCAGGGAAACAAAATCACCCGGATATTGGCCTGGACGTTTATCTGACTTTTGCGCATTGGCAAGCCGCAAGGGGCAAAGAAGAAAATAGTGCAGCGACTCAACGATGCCTCCGGCGGGCAGGTGATAAATCCCCTGCACCGCAGGTTCGCGAATGCTCCAACCCTCGTTCCTCAGGCTGTCACATTCGCTGACTTAAGCCGAATAGTTACAAAATATAGAAAAAGAGCCCCTGGCGGCAAGGTGAGCCACCTTGAAAGCGGGTCCCCCTTCTCTGTTGCCTCTTTGCTTGTATGTGCCATATTGTTTGATGGTTAACATTTGCTCTGCTTGACATTGGCGTACAACGGGCGTAGAATTTTAGACCAAAGAACGAATTTAGTCGAATAGAACGAGGTGGGTATGAAAACAGGGATGGACGAGGGTGTTGATCCACGGCAGGTGATTATTATTGCCGCCAAAGGGCTTTTCGCACGATTCGGACTTGGCAAAACGACCATGGAAGATATCGCCAGGGCCTCGAACAAAGCGAAAAGTACCCTGTATTACTATTTCAAGAGCAAGGAGGATGTCTTTACCCATGTGATTATGCTGGAGGTTGCGGGGTTAAAAGCGGCCATCGGAAGCGCCGTCCGGCGCGAGGAGGACCCGTGTGAAAAATTCAGGGCGTTTGTCAGGTCCCGCATGACGTATTTCGCCAAAAAGTCAGATCAGTACATTTCAATCAGGGAAGAGTATCACCGGAATCATGCGTTTATAAAGGATGTCCTCGCCGATTATTCCCAATGGGAAATAGCCCTCATTCGGGGGATTCTGATGGTTGGTGTTGAAAAGGGGATGTTCGACGTCACTGATCTTACGGGGAGCTCCCGGGGCATTTTTTATGCGCTGAAAGGCCTTGAATACCCTTGGTTGGAGGAACTTTCCAAAGAAGAGCAGGGGCAAAGTACCGATATCTTGCTGGGGATTATACTGAAGGGGGTAAGCAGGCACTGATTTATTTTAATTTGAATTCGACCATAATACGAAATTCGTACGATTCTCCGTAAGCTCAACAACCCTGTCATTTAGTGGGGAGGAAACATCATGTGTTGGAGTGGAGAAGCATCGGCCGTGCTGGCCACCGTCGGGTTCGGCAGCACCGCATACGTTGCACTAAAAAAAGAAAAAAAAGAGCTGTGGGTTCCCCTGGGGTACTTTGCGCTCATGGAACTGCTTCAGGCGATCACCTACATCTTCATCGACGAATGCGCAAATCCCACCAATCAACTCCTGACACTCCTCGGATACCTCCACATCGCCTTTCAACCCTTTTTCATCAACATGGTGGCCATGCACTTTGTCCCAGAGCATGTCAAAAAAAAACTGTCGTGGTTTGTCTACGGCATCTGTTTTGTGGGGACGGTGCTCATGGTGATCAAGGTCTACCCCTTTGCCTGGGGGGGCGATTGCGAATGCGGCGTTGCGCCCATGTGCGCAACCAACCTCTGCTCGGTTCACGGAAGCTGGCATATCGCATGGAATGTTCCCATCAACGCCATCAGTTACCTCTATTTTTTCGGGTACACGTTCCCAGCCTTTGTCCTGCCGGTGTTGTACGGATCCTGGAGGATGTCCGTGTATCATGCCCTTGTGGGGCCCGGGTTGGCGTATTTGTTAACAAGCAACTACAACGAGTGGCCTGCGGTCTGGTGCCTGTTCTCCATTGCCCTGTTGATGGTCATTATCAAGACGCCCGTCCGGTCGCTGCTTTACGTGAAAAAATGGTACTTCTGGAGCTATCCCATGGCTGCGTCGGGGAGATGATGCGTGGTAGGGGGGATAAGGGAACCACAGACTTATTCAGCCCAACCTGTATGGCGTGACGACATCGGTGATGAAATCGAAACGGCGCCCAAGGCTTGGTTGCCGGACTTCCAAACGTTTGGCTCCGAGCATGGCCGCCGGAGGCATCCGCCGAAAAGCCCGTGTGGAAATGGGCCGTGGAACCCTGGCCGGATACCAACGGGGCCCCGTCTGCAGGTGATGTTTCGGGTCCGGGTTTTGGGGGCACCCGGCCATGTCATGGTCAACAATCACCAACGTGGAGGAGATGCATGACGTGGAAGGGTGACAGCGTTTTTTACACTCATGGATTGAACACGCGTGACCCCGGACCCGACTGGGTTATGGCATGGCCGCGAGTTTTTTGTAGTTGATTCCCTTGGCAAACCCTTTCAGCTCTTCCAGGGAGATCCCCCGCCCTTCGATTGTGACAAAAAAACGATTGGCGACGACAAGTGTGATGTCGCCGGACTGATTGCCGGGCTGGTATTTGACAATGGCTTTCTGGCGGTTGATGCGCTCCAGCTTTCCACCGTCAGCCGTAGCAAACATGGGGTTGGACATCATCATCATGGCATTTTGCATCACGGGTGAGTCGGTGACGATCTGAACCGATGCAGATCCGGAGGGCTTTTTGGTGTAGCTGCGCTCAGCGGTGATGCCACCACCAAACAGAGCCGCCCCGGCTGAGGCCGATCCGGACTGTGCGGCGGTCCAGCCTTTCAGGGGGGCAGGGAGAAACGCTTCCAGGCCCTCGCCCTTTTTTTGTTGAATCAGTTGGGATGCATAGTTGAGGCTCTCGACGGCATCAGTGTAGTCGCCGTCGTTGTAAGCCGCTAACGCTTCTTCAATGGTGCTTGTGACGTCGTCGGCTGAGGCTGTCATGGAAAATCCCACCATGGAAAGGAACACAAGGCAAGCCAAACACAGACGGGAAAACTTCGAACAGATCATGAAACAATCTCCTTGATTGAGTGCGTATGCTGAATAAGACATGGGAAACGATTAAGGCCAAACCGGAAGCGTCAGCTTTGGTTTAACGTTATTGACGATGTGTGTGGGGGGGGCACGGACCAACGTCTCGGAAGAGATGCGTCTGAATCTTCCGGTTTTGTCACCGATGCGTAACCTTTCAATATTTGATGACAGGTTACGATACTTAGCCCGGATATTTCACGAGTTGAGTGCTCCCATATTCAAGGCATCAGAGTTGCAGATGTAGTGGTTTACCTCAAAGCTCTGATAACGCAGAAGATGGGTGTACTCGGCTCGCCGAAGGGTGAGAAAAGCAAGCAGAAAACTGTGAATTACATTTCGCGTTTTTGAACTATCTTGATTTTTCACAGTAACTATCAGTAATAACATGTCATTGTTTCGATATAGCTGCTTTCTCATGAAATATCCGCGTTAGGGGACGGGTTCACATCTAACACATGACTGCCTCGGTGAACAAGTGTCAAAATATGGGAAAGACGGGAGAAACAACAGGTGGCCCTATGGCGGTCCGCAACCACGATCCGTCGCAGAGGTTGGTGTGGTGAGTGGTTAAGTGACGGGGGAGGGGCTCGCAATGGTTTTTATTCCAGCATGGAAAACCTTGGCCTCTCTGGTCAAGGTCAGAGTTCGCAGGCTTTGCCGAGTGAACGACTCACAATAAACGAAGTTATACGCCATCATTAATGGGAACGTTTGGAGTCCCTGTGAAAGAAGGCCTTATGAACCACGAAGATCACGAAGGACACGATGATAAATAAAAGAGCGATGGTTGCTTTTGCGGCGAAGCCGCCTTCGTGCTCTTCGTGTCCTTCGTGGTAGAAATCTATTCTGTCACTCGGTTTGACGCTACCGTCAATCTGGAGACTGTGGGGAGAGATGAATTTTGTTTCTTTCACTCTGTCAGGAGTAAGGTATTTTATCCCTTTTAGGGTTATTTCAATATCGGCCCCTTTGGGGT
>Ga0193953_1000906_pt1 | contig 14732 bp, 14 predicted proteins | sample BB_4_MG_FD_140325 | JGI IMG/M metagenome (GOLD analysis project Ga0193953, IMG submission 140325) | Microbial mat bacterial communities from the Broadkill River, Lewes, Delaware, United States - BB_4_MG | ecosystem: Environmental > Aquatic > Freshwater > River > Microbial mats | place: USA... | reverse complement strand
TTAGCTCTCTGAAAGTCAATTTACTACTTCTTCTCATTGCCACTTATATTATTATATAGGATTATAACAAATTATTTATAAAAAGAAAAGATATTTTTGCTATTTTGATGTTTCAATAAATAAATGTAATTTTTTTGATAAATATTTCATAAGAATTTTTGTGAATATCCCAGTTACAAATATTGATATAATAGTTCCCTCTTTAAATCCTTCTAAATGTCCAATAAATATTAAAGATACTATAATTGCCAACATTGTTATTGCACTATCAAATAAAATTTTAACATTTCCAAACTTAAATCCAGTTTTTATTGAAATAGCATTTATCGCACCCTCAGCAGGTGGTATAATTACATCTGCTACAACAGACAATGTTATTCCTATGGCCACAATAAAACATCCCAATATTAAAAATGCTAATTTTTCACTATATTTTTGTAGTTCTAAATTCTTAATTAAAAACATTGAAAAATCTACAAAAAAACTAAATAATACCCCAACTACAATTTGAAGATATTGCCTTGTTTCAAAATCATTTTTAAGCAATATTTTTTGAATTAAAATATATATTACCGTCAAAAAAAATGTACAAATTCCAAAACTAAAGGGCAAAATAAATGAAAGTGCATATGGCAACGTACTTACAGGCATTATACCTAAATTAGTTTTGGCAGTAATACCTATCCCCAATGCATATAAAAATAATCCTAAAATATACATACCTAATTTTTTAATCATCAATTTTCTATTCATTATTTAACTCTCTTATCTAATTTTTCAAATCCTTCAAAAAGGTATTTAATAAATTTATCCCTATCTACATCTAATAATACTTTTGTATTTGGATTTTTATATTTTACCCATTCCCTGTTATCTATAGCTGTTCTTCCCCTATTCATTCCTTCTGTACAATCTATTTCAATTTGAGCATCAATAGATTTAAAAATTTCAGGGTGAAGTAAATACATTACACTACATACATCATGAAGCGGAAATGATGCATACCCTTCAGCATGATGATATCTTACATAAAAATATAATAATTCTCCGCACATTTTAGATACTTTCCCATTTTGTTTCTTTAGATAATCAATTTCTAAATCTTTTATGCCTGCGTTATGAGTAACTTCTAGACCACTCATTACAATTGGTATTCCTGATTTAAAAACAATTTTAGCTGCCTCTGGATCTACATAGATATTAAATTCTGCATATGGAGTTGTATTTCCAGCATTAATTGAACCTCCCATTAAAGAAATCATTTCAATGTGTGGTATTACCTCCGGAAAAGTTGCTAATAATAGCCCAATGTTCGTTAATGGTCCAACTGGAATTAGCGTAACCTTCTCTTTGCAACTCATTATTTTTTTATACATAAATAAAACGGCACCATCATCATCTTCGACAACATTTGGTTTAGGAAATTCAAAACCATCTAAGCCAGTTTCTCCATGAACTTCATCTCCTAAAAACAATTCTCTTGTAATTGGTTTACTAGATCCTTTAGCAAATGGAGTTTTAAATCCTAAATAAGTATATATTTTTTTTAAATTTAAAGTAACTTTCTCTAATGTTTGATTGCCTGCTACAGTTGTAACACCTAAAACATTAAATGTTTCTTGGTTTGCTAATGCAAGCAATAGTGCCATTACATCATCATGTCCTGGATCGCAATCAATAATAATATTTTTTTTCATCATAATCCCCTTATTCTTTTCTTTTCAGATTATCATAAATTTATTTATTTTTAAATATATAGACTTATAATAATTTATATATTTACACACTAATATATTTATGATATTATTTGAACATAGTTCAATTAGAATTTGGAGATATTATGCCTAAGATTATAGAAAATGTTAAAGAAAAAATAATTATTTATAGTAAGAAAAAATTAATTTTATCTGGATATGCTTCTCTTAATATTAGAGATATATCAAAAAACTGTGATATTAGTATTGGCACATTTTACAACTATTTTAAAAATAAAGATGATTTAGTTGAATGTATTTTTAGAAATGATTGGGATAAAATGATTTTTAAGATTAAAAAACTTAATAATACATCTGATTTATTTAATGATAATATGCTTTTTATTTACAAACAATTAGGTATTTTTATAGATAATTATAGTTCAGTTTTTTATGAGTTATCTATAAACTTCAATAACCCTAATTGTCCAAATAATAATAAATTTTCTATATTATATAATGTTATGGAACCTTTGATTCAAACTAAATATATTAATAATACAATTAGCTCAAGACAATTATGTGAACTTTTAGTTTCTAATTTCATTTATCTTCATAAAAATCCATATATTGAATTTTCAAAATTACTAGATTATTTATTAAAATAATTTTTGGGTTTTTTGTGAACTGTGTTCAAAAAGGAGGCAATATGCTTATTTATGCAATTATTTTTATTAACCTTGCTCTAGTTTTATATACCATTGGAGTCTGGGCCGAAAAATTTCAAAAAACACTCAAACCATGGCATTTAATATTCTTTTTTCTAGGACTTATTTGCGATACAACCGGAACACTTTTAATGAAACAGTTAAGCAATAATCCAGATCCTTTCCATGGCATAACTGGTATTTTAGCAATTTCACTTATGTTATTACATGCTATTTGGGCTATATACGTCCTATATAAAAAAGATAAAACTAAACTGAAAACATTTCACAGGTTTAGTATCTTTGTTTGGATAATTTGGTTAATTCCATTTTTATCAGGAGTAATTGATAAAATATAATATATTCATTTCAATTTTATATAAAAAAGGTGCGTATAATTATTCTATACACACCTTTTCTATATAAATTATTTCATTAACAAATCTATTAACCCTCATAATACCAAGCCATTCTAAGTTTTTCAAAGTTTTCTGCTAATAAAATAGCAATTTCATCCTTTAGTCCCAATAAATCATAATGACTTTGATTAAAAAACGTATCATATCTACAACTTATAGCGCTTAGTATTTTTTTACTCTTTTCCTCATTCATTTCATCTAATAAATGAATTGGAAAACTTATTTTTTCATCTAAACAAGTTAATTCTTCCCTAGAAAAAGATTTAATTATAGCTCCTGATAATATCGCTTGATGTACAAATATTGCATATCTAAAATCTTCATCATATAATTTTAAAAAAACATCTTTTAAATATAATTCGTCAAATTTCTTTTTCCATAACTCAAATAATCCTATATAAGGTCTTATAATCATAAATCCAGCATTAAAATATGGATAAATTGGCAAATTATCAACTGCCGTTTCAACAAAAAACAAATCTCTTTCGGTTATATCAAATGAATTATATATATACTTCCAAAAAGTGTGAATTCTACTTCCCCACTCCAATCCAATGTTTTTCTTATCTACAGGTCTATATCCAAACTGCTTATCATTTTCTAAAAAAATTTCATTTAAATTCCTAATAAAAAAGCTATCTATATCCATCCATAACAACTGACTAATATTTCTTTTAATAGAATATTCTTCTGCATACGCAGCAGCATAGACTTTATCTTTAAATGGAAATAAAATTCTAGAACCCTCTAATGGAAATAAAACTATTTCATAAAAATCATCTCTTATCTGTTCCTTTATATCTTCAATAAAATTTTTTTCACTACTTGGAACCATTATAAATATATGAATTTTTTTATATATTCCACCCATCTTTCTTAAACTCTCAATCAATACCTTTCCATGTGCAATAAAATGTTTTCTAGGTAGCATAAACGCAAGTGCATTATTATCTCTCATTTTTTCACTCCTTCCATTTATATTTCCAACATACTCCTACCCTTAATCTTATTTTATTAACACCTCTAATCAATAAATTCTATTTTCCATTTATAATAATTACTATCTTCTTTTTTTTCATACCTAAAATATGCAGAAAAAACATTTCCTTTTTTACTCTTTAGACCTCTAAATCCAACTTTTCCATTTTTAAGTAATAAAGCTACCATCTCTTTACTAACTTTTTTCCCAAATGAATTTATATATTTATCATCTTTCCAAATTATAAATTTACAACCATTTTTCCAATTGCTACAACCAAACCCTCGTTCCCCTTCAATTACAGGATTTCCGCATTCTGGACAAATACCTATAATTTCAGTTTCCTTTGGCACTTCAATTTTAATATGTTTAAGATATGAATTATCGTTTTTAATTTTCGCTACTCCTGTTTTGGTGAAATCTGTAATTAAATCAATAAAATCTTTTTTTCTAACTAGTCCCTTTTCAATATCTAATAAAGTTTTTTCAAGTTTACCTGTATAATCTAAATCCAGTAAATCCTTAACCGGAAATTGTTCAACAATTTTTCTCCCTAATTCTGTACATTCTAATGATTTCCCATTTGATTTAATATAGCCGATATTTCTTAATTTTTTAATTATTTCTCCTCTAGTAGCTGGAGTCCCTATACTATATCCAGACAATACTTCATTCATTAATTCATCATTTTGATTTTCTTCCTCATTTGCATTTTCATAATCTTTATTATTATTTTTCAAATTTTTACCGCATGTTTCCATAGTTTTTAATAAAGATTTTTCATTATGTCTTTTAGGCGGTTTTTTAGATATTTTCTTTACCTTACTATTATCTAATATAACTTCATCATTTTTATTTAACATTGGCAGCATAGTATCTTTAGTATTTTTTTTATCAGCTATTTTCCAACCTATTTTTACCTGTATTTTCCCTCTTGTAATAAATTCCCCTACAACTGAATCATCTCTAACTTTTGAAATAATTTTAGTTTCTTCGTATTCAGCTACAGGCATAAATTGAATTATAAATCTTTTCCTTATTTCAGAATAAACTATTTTTTGATCTTCGCTTAAGTGTTTAGGTAGAATATAAGTTGGCATTATTGCGCTATGCCCTTCTACTTTAGAATTATCAAAAATCCTCTTACTATCCTTAAATTTAATTTTCTCTTCAAATGGCAAACCTATCTTATGTTTATTTAAAACATTTTGAGTTTTTTCCTTTAAACTTTCCTCTAATGCAACACTGCCTGTTCTAGGATAAGTAATAAGCTTTTGTTCATATAAGGTTTGCGCAACCTTTAAAACTTTATCCGAAGTCCATCCTTTATATTTACTTGTAATATGTCCCTGTAAATTTGACAAATTAAATAATAGTGGCGGATATTCTTTTTTATTTTCAACAAATTTATCAAGTATATAAGCCGCTTTACCACTGATTTTAGTTTTTATTTCATCTAGGTATTTCTTATTTTCAAACTTTTCTGTTTTATTCTCATAATAAATACCTTCATAATTACTATTATTCTTTGTTTTAAAAACACTAGTCATTTTATAATATGAAGTAACTTTAAAATTTTCTATTGAAATATCCCTGTCATATATAATTTTAAGCGTTGGCAGCAAGACTCTTCCTATATTTAAAATCTTATCCCCATTAAATTTATATTTAATAGTAGCCACCGATGTGAAATTAATACCAATTATCCAATCTGCCCATTGTCTACCTATTCCCGCATCTTGAAGTGGTTTCATTTCATTGTTATTTTTTAAACTACCCATCCCTTTTTCTACCTCTTTAGGGGTCCATTCATTTAATAATAATCTTTCAATATTTTTTTCTGTTTTTAAATAAATAAATAATTCATCTGCAATTACTTGACCTTCTCTATCATAATCTGTTGCTGAGATAATTCCATCTACATCACTTCTATTTATTAATGAACTAATTAAATTTATCTGTTTTTCAGCTCCTAAATCAATTTGATTTCTATTATTTGAATCATTTTTGATTTTATATTCAAAATGTTCCGGAATAAAAGGAAATTTTTCTAGTTTCCAACTTTTCATTGATTCATTATAATCTTTAGCATCAAACAACTGAAGCAAATGACCAAATGCCCACGTGATTATATACTCTTCCCCTTCAAAATAGCCATTTTTTCTTTTTTTTATTTTTAATGCTTCCGCTATATTTCTAGCAACAGATGGTTTTTCAGCAATAATAACTTTTTTCACATATATACCTCTTTTTTTTATTTTCACCTTTATTATATCAAAAAAAAAATATTTTGTTTTTAATTAAAGCATTGTGAAAAATCACAATGCTTTAATCAACTTTAAGTTACCATACATTTTTATATAAACTATTTTAAATTTAATGCACTTCTAATCTGATTTCTATACTCTACAAACTCATCAAAATCATAGAAAAACAAAACTTTTTTATTTCTAATTGAATCATTTTTAGGTTTATCTTCTATAACAAAGCATCTAAATGATTCTGCAATATCTTCTGGTGGATTAGTTGCGCTATAATCTGAAACAAATTCATCTTTATATTTTTCATAAAAATCTAACAACTTATCTTGTTTTTCCATTTCATCATATTGAACATCTGACAACAATTTAGTATGTTCCTTTATTCTATCAGTCCAAAATTTATTATAAAATATATTTAAATATGAATTATTTTTTAAAGTCCCTTCTTCAACTGTATATGTTGTTGACATTTCACTTTTTAAATCTTTCATTTGATCTTTATTAAGAGTGATTAAATGAGCTAATTCATGCACCAATGTTTCCTTAAATTCTTTTAAATAATTTTCATCTTCATCGTATGCATCTTTTAAATCAACAGCTATTCTCCACTTACTTAAATCCATATTTTCAGGTTTTACATATGCTAATACATTATCTATTCCATCAGTATTAACTTCAAATTTTGATATTTTATTTATAAATTCTTTTGGAACTATTTTTACTATTTCTCCCCATATTTTTTGATATTTTTTAATATTATCTCTTCCTATTTCTGACTCTTTTCTAATACTATCTTGACTCAAATTAATTTTCCCATCTTTTACGTCAAAGAGTGCTATATTTATTGATCTATTTTGAATTTGATTGTCTACTTCTTCTGGATTAAATCCCTTTTCTTCAAATATTTCTGCCCTTTTTTTTATAAGTTCTTTGTATTCATCATTAGTTTTATTAATATCTTTTATAACCTCTGATTCATTTAATGTATTTATTTTATCTTCTAATTCATATATTTTCGAATTAAGATTTTTAAGCTTATCTAACTCAACTTTAGTAAACTTATTTTCTATTTTATCTATATACTGCATATAATCTTGATATGGAACTAATAAATTATATTTCATCATTTCATAATCTAGCTGAACCCATAAATCACTTATTTCTTCTTGATTTTCTTCATTCATATTTACCATGCTTGATTCTAATTTGGTATATATTTTCTCAATGTTTTTTATTTCTTCTTTTGATAATTTATTATACTCATTTCCTAAATATTCTTTTAATGTTGGAAATTCAAATTCTTCATTTTGATTATTATTTTCACTTTTGTGTAATGCATCTATATTAGCTTGATTAACATTTTTATTTTTATCAAATTTACCTTCTGTTTTATTTAATCCATAAACAAATCCAAATATTATTGGTATAATTACAAGTATAAATAATACTTTTTTATTCTTCATTTCCTCATCTCCTATTTATCATTTAGCATAGTATTAATCATTGATTTTAAATAATCTTCATCTGTACTTCCTGGAATAAATGCCTTTTTTATAACTCCATTTTCATCAACAAATAAAGTTACTGGAACATAATCAAACTTCTTTACTATTTTTTCACTTAATTCATCATCAGGTATAATATTTAAATAATTGATTTCTCCCTTATCTAAAATTTCTTTTGCTAAATCTTGCTCCTTATCTGTAACTACACCTATAATTTTAACTCCCTTATCTTTAAATTCATTTGAAACTTTTTCAAAAACTGGCATCTCTTCTATACATGGACTACAAAATGTTCCCCATAAATTAAGAACTGTTAATTTGCTTTCTTTAAATATATCTTCATTTATTTCATTTCCTTCTAAACTTTTAGCTTTTAATGTTTCCAATTTAACGCCTTCTACTGGATTTGCTTCTAATTCTTCATTTAAATTGTCTTCGTTATCATTTTCTTTATTTATTACTTCCACTTGACTAACTTCTTTTGTCTTTTCCTTTACAATTATTTTATTTTTACCTTCTTTACATCCTACTGCTAAAACTAATAATATTATTAATATCGCCGTTATTAATCTTTTCATAATATCCTCTCCTTTTTTTATTGTGTTTCCATAATACTACTATTAGCTTTCCTGCACCCTAATCTAACCTTAAATAATACTTAATTTAAAGTTTCATATGTTTTTAGCTTACTATTCTGTGGTAAATTATATTTATGAAACCAATGGAGGTATAATATGAAAAGCAAAATTCTTATTTTAGAAGACAATAGAGAAATCAATCAACTCTTAAAAATGCATTTAACTAAAGAGGGATTTGATATAATTCAAGCTTTTGATGGTGATGAAGCAATCAATTTATTTAATAATGAAATTAATCTAGCTATTTTAGATGTAATGGTTCCAAAAAAAAATGGTTTTGAGGTACTTGAATTTATTAGATCTAAAAATGAAATTCCAGTTATATTTTTAACCGCAAAAAGTGATGATGCTGACAAAGTTTTAGCTTTGGGTTTAGGTGCTGATGACTATGTAACAAAACCATTTAGTATAATCGAAATTGTTTCTAGATGTAAAGCTCATTTAAGAAGATATATGGATTATTCAAACTCTCCTCACAATTTGAAAAAAACAATACTTAAAAATGGGACTTTAATTTTAAATACTGAAAATTGCATTGTTACATCTAATAATAAAGACATTGAACTTAGTGCTAAAGAATATAAACTACTTAAATTTTTTATGGAAAACATAAATATAACCTTTACCAAAAAACAATTATACGAAACAGTTTGGGATGATTTCTTTTTTGGTGATGATAATACTATTATGGTCCATATAAGTAAACTTCGAGAAAAAATCGAACCTAATTCTAAAAAACCAGTATATATTAAAACAATAAAAGGATTAGGTTATAGGATGGATAATCATGAAAAACAATAAGCTTTCTACTCAATTTCTAATAAATTATATTTTGCTTTTTTTATTAATATGTTTTTTAATCTTTATAACTTATATATATTTTACTAGTTCTTTAGTGTCTTTAGAGGAAAAATCACAATTAGATGTAGATAAATTTATTGATGATTACTACAATTATTCTCTATCTTATGCATATAATTCTCAGCCTCTTACTGATAAAGATTATATCGAAGTAATAGACGAAAGCTATACTATTTTAGAAAGCATTAATTCTCCTAACAAAAAGGGTTATGTTTATTCTGCAAAAGAATATAGCGCAAAATTTTTTAACTCTCTTAACCCAGCTTATATTATGTTAGATATTGAAAATTCATCAAATTTTATTTTGATATACCTTGAACCTATTACAATTAGCAATTCAATGATTTTAAAAATTCTATTATTTTTTATTGTTATATTTATAATTGCAATAATTTGTTTTACAAAATATAGCACTCAAAAAATAATTTTCCCCATTCAAAAAATATTACAAGGAGTTAAACAAATTGCAAATGGAAACTATGATACTAAAATTGAATTTGACTCTTCTAATGAATTAGATGATTTGAAAAATACATTAAATACTCTATGTACTAATCTAAAAAATGAAATAGCTCTTAAAGAAAAATCCAATATAGCACAGAAACATTTAATAAGAAATATTTCTCATGATTTAAAAACTCCATTAACTAATATAGTAGGTTATAGTGAGTTTGCATTACTAGATCTTTCAAATGTTAATGAAACCAAAAATTTACTTGAAATTATTCATTCAAATGGTTTATTAGCAGATAAGTTGATTTTAGAACTATCTGAACTTTCTATTCTTGAATCAAATATTTCATTTGATACTTCAAAACATAATTTATGTGAATTTATGCGTAAATTTATAATTAAATATTTGCCTATCTTTGAAGTTGAAAATATAAATTATAATATTGTGATTCCTGATACTCCAATTTGGGTTGAGTTAAATACTTCCAAATTTGAAAGAGCTCTAAATAATATTATTCATAATAGTATAAAATATAATAAAAACAATTTTTCAATTGAAATAAGTTTGGTTGCAAACAAAAATAATGCCATATTGTCAATAAAAGATAGCGGTATTGGCGTTTCAAACGAATTCGCACCCTATATTTTTGAAGCATTTTCTAGAGAAGATCTTTCAAGAAATAATTTAGTTAAAGGTTCTGGAATTGGCCTATCTATTACAAAAAAATATATTGAACTACATGGTGGTAATATTTCTTTAGATGAAACTAACTTAAATGGTTGTAAGTTTGATATTTCTTTACCTATAGTTTAATTTAACCTCTTTTTTAAATTAAAGGGCTTATAAACATATCTATGTTTATAAGCCCTTTTTTACAGATTATTTGCTAACTTATATATTTTTACTTGCAACATGAACGGTGTTCATGTATTATTAATATGAACCCAGTTCATGTTCAGAAAGGAGTACTTATGGCAAATCATAAAAAAGTTTCAAAAGACGAAATATTAAATATTTCAGAAAAAATAATATGTTCCTCTAAAGAAAGTTCTATTGAAATGCGAAAAATTGCAAAAGAACTAGGAATCGCAGTTGGAACGCTATATAATTATTATCCTTCTCAAGAAGCTCTAATTACTGAAGTACTAAAAAACAGTTGGAATAACACTATACTTAAAATTCATATATGTCTTTTAGATTCGGAATGTTCATTTAAAAATAGATTACTTTCATTACTAAAAATAATTGAACTTGATATTAATAAAAGAAATTATTTAGGTCAAAAAACAATGAAATTACTATTTTCCGTTAATAAAAATATTTCATTTAATTTTTTTGATGAAATAAAATCAAAATTATCAAATGAAATCAAAGAATCTATAAATAATTTAAATATTAATTCATCAAGAAAAGAAATATTAATTTTAAGAACTGATTGGTTAACATCATGTATTTTAACCAGTATAATTACAAGAAATAAATGCGATAAATTAAACAACGAAATAATTGAATTTTTTTTAAGATAAGGAGTTAAGAAATGAACGACAATAGAATAAAAATTATGGAAGAATTTCCTATTCCAAAAGCAATAATTACCATGTCTCTACCTGCAATAATTGGACTTATTGTTCAAGCTATTTACAATATTGTAGATACTATGTTTGTATCTTGGCTTGGTCCATTAGCAACAGGTGCAACCCAAGTAGTATACCCATTAACAATGATTTTTTCTGCAATCGGCCTAACATTTGGAATAGGTGGTGGGGCCTATATTTCAAGACTCTTAGGAAATAAAAATTATTCTGAGGCAAATAGAACCTGCAGTACTAGTTTTTTTATTTCTCTAATTGCTGGCATAATATCTTCAATACTATCTGTAATTTTTTTAAATAATTTACTAAAACTCTTTGGCGCTTCAAATTCTTTATTATCAAATGCATCACAATATGGATTATTTATAGCTATAGGTGGCTTTGCACAAATATCTAATATGACCTTAAATAATCTACTTAGGGGAGAAGGTAGTGCTAAGTATTCAATGATTGGAATGGCTTTAGGTGCATTGTTAAATATAATTTTAGATCCAATTTTGATTTTTCAATTTGATTTAGGAATAAAAGGAGCTGCAATTGCAACATCTATTTCGCAGATTTTTACATTTAGTATTCTTCTAACACATTATTTAAAACACAAAACAATATTATCAATAAAAATAAAAGATATAACCCTAAAATCATCAATTTTTAGTGAAATTTTTAAAGTTGGACTTCCAACTTTTTTTAGACAAATTTTAATGAGTTTTTCAATTGCCTTACTAAATACTGCAGCAGGTCAATATTCAGGGGATTCCGCTATTGCCGCGATAGGAATTGTTACTAGAGTATTAATGTTATCTTTCTTTATACTTTTTGGCTTAGGTCAAGGTTTTCAACCAATTGCTGGCTATAATTATGGCTCGAAAAATAAAGAAAGATTAAAACAAGCGACTAAATTTTCTATATTATTAAGTCTAGCAATTGCAATAATTAGTTGCGCTGTATATTTGATATTTGAAAATACAATTCTTGGAATATTTAAACCTACTGAAAATGTTTTAAATCTTGCTAAATATTTTAGCAAATATTACTTAATATCAATATTATTAATGAGTATAACAAATATAATATCTGTATTTTATCAATCTATTGGAAAGGGAAAAGAAGCATTTGTTTTATCTATTTCTAGACAAGGAATCTTCTTTATTCCACTTATTATATTTTTACCCCAAATAGTAGATTTCCATGGAGTTGTACTTTCTCAGCCATTAGCTGATTTATTTACCTTTGTATTATCTATTATATTATTTTATAAAACTTATAAAACACAAAATACTATTTATTTAAATTAACTAATCTAACCTAGCTAATATTAACTTTTTTATAATATTGGCTAGGTGTTAATTTCATTATTTTCTTAAAAATAGTTGCAAAATAATTTGGTGAATCAAATCCAATCGAGAACGCTATATCAGTTAAAGAATATTCACTATTTTTCATTAAATAAATACTCTTTTCAATTCTTTTTTTATTTACATAGTTTGTGAAAGAAAGACCTACCTCTTCTTTAAATTGAGTTGAAAAATAATTTTTATTCATAGGTATTTGCATTGCTACATTTTCTAAAGATATTTTTTCAGCATAATTTTTATTAATATAATTAATCGCTTTCTTTATATTTTCAGAATATTTTTGTATCACTGCGTAAGAAAGTATTTCTCCAAATTTTTTTATAATTTCAGCGCCTAATTGATTCAGAAAAATTTCTCTATTTTCCTTTGAAATCATTAAAACATATTTATCTAACTCTCTATTAATTTCTTCATTAATTCCATTAACATTACTAGCCAAATTATATAAAAGTAAGCTGGCAAAACTTATTAATTCATATTTTCTTCTTTCAATATTGCAATTCTTAACCAAATTATCTGCTCCAAAACTGGTAACTCTTCTATATATCTCTATTCCTTTTTTTATATCGCCATTTAGCAATGCTTCTCCTATTTGATTTATTAAAGAAATATTAACTAAATAGCTATTATTTGAATATGCCTCTAATTCGATGTCTTTACCCCACTCTGTTTTTTTCATTTCCTTTTTGGGTATAAAATTTTGTTTTCCAATATAAATACTTTTAGATATTAAATGATGAATTAGCTGTCCTAAATAAACTTGCCTTTTTGCACTTATTTTTTTTAACTTTCTTATTTTATCTATTTCAATTGGGATATCATAATAATTATTAAGTCTATAATGAATTTGATTGATAGAATGATTTCCTTCTACATCTACAAAAAAAGCCTCTGATATAAAATATCCAATAATTTTATTTTTGTGATAAATCACCGAAGATAAATTATAAATTGATTCAAATATTTCAAGTAAAAAAGAATCTTTATTATTAAATGTTTTGCTCATTAAAACTAAATTTAATTTTTCTTTTGTTCTTATTACTACTTCTTCACTAAAAATATCTACTTCTTGCTTTGTCTTTGAATAAATCTTTAACTCTTCTAAATTCATATAATACAAATTTATTCCCGTAACTTGATAATAACTTTTAAATATATGATCTAAATGTGCATTTATTATCTTTCCATTGTTATCTAAAAAAATATACATAATTTCTCCTTTTGATATTGATTTTCATTTTCTTCAATTAGTTTATCAGTTTTTCTAATTTTTTTAAACAAAAAATGATAATTTTATAAGTTTTTTATTTTGATAACTGTTATCATCTTTCAGAAAGGATTGATTATATGAACATTATTTACTCCAGTGTTTCTGGAAACACAAAAAAACTTGCTATGGGATTATTTAATAAATTAAATTTAGAGTCTATTAATGAAATTCCATATATTCCAAAAAACAATTCCATTATAATAGCTTGCTGGATTGACAAAGGATTTCCTGATTCAAAAACACTTAAAATAGTAAGTGAAGTTGAAAATAGAGATATTTTTATTTTTGCAACACTCGCTGCTTCCCCTGATTCTAAACATGGAGAAAAATGTATTGAAAATATTAAAAACAAATTTAGTAAATCAAATATATTGGGTGTGAAATTAATTCAAGGTAGTTTATCTAATCAAATGATAGAATACATGGAATCTCTCCCTAAAGAAAATATTCATTATTTAAGTGATGAAAAAAGGAAACGTTATAAACAAATAAAAGATAGACCTAATCAAAATGATATTGATTATGCTGCATCTTTTATAAATAATTTGGAGGTTAGCAAATGAAAAAAATAGCAATTTATGGTAAGGGTGGAATAGGAAAATCAACAACTACTTCAAATCTTTCAAGAGCTTTAGCAAAACAAGGTTTAACAGTTATGCAAATAGGTTGTGATCCTAAATCAGACTCTACTAAAAATTTAATGAAAGGAAAACAAATACCAACTATTTTAGATACTCTAAGAACTAAAAAAGATAACATTGAACTATCTGATTTAGTACATGTAGGTGATGGCGGTGTATTATGTGTAGAAGCAGGTGGTCCAACTCCTGGAGTTGGATGTGCAGGTCGTGGAATTATAACTGCTTTTGAAAAGTTAAAAGAACTAAATGCATATGAAATATATAACCCTGACATTGTTATTTATGATGTATTAGGCGATGTTGTTTGTGGTGGTTTTGCAATGCCATTAAGAAATGGATATTCTGATGAAGTTTAT
>Ga0193953_1000905_pt1 | contig 14746 bp, 17 predicted proteins | sample BB_4_MG_FD_140325 | JGI IMG/M metagenome (GOLD analysis project Ga0193953, IMG submission 140325) | Microbial mat bacterial communities from the Broadkill River, Lewes, Delaware, United States - BB_4_MG | ecosystem: Environmental > Aquatic > Freshwater > River > Microbial mats | place: USA... | reverse complement strand
TTTGACAAAACTCCCTCTATTAATTTTACTCAACAGGAGAGAACCATCTTGGCTGATGCCATTGCTAATACCTCACACACTAAAGGGATTATTGGAGTTTAGTTGTCGAACTGGGGTTAAGAGTATTTTACCATTCATTACGTATCTTTTGCTGATAATCTAATGCATCAATATCTTTAAAACTGTTTACATTAAATTGACCAAAATCAAAACCATCATCTTTATTATCTTTCTTTGGTTCTCCTTTAATCTCGATATCAACTTGATTTTTAGGCAACTGTTTTAAAAAGTTCATTACTGTATCAAAGATATTATCATCAAGGTTTAACTGTACTGTATGCATAATAAACTCCTATTATTTTATTGATGTATTATATCATAACTTGCAAACTACACAGATAGATTGATATACTCCTTTCGACTAGACAAAGAATAGGGTAGAGTAGAGAGCAAACGAGCCACTCAATAAAGTGAGTACTTTTTCAACTCCCCCTCATCAAACCGTACGTACGGTTTTCCCGTATACGGCTTACCGATAATCTTCTTTCGTAAGCATTCACTTTAAATGAGCTTTCCAAGGAGCCTGAGAAGGCATTGAATATAAACCTAATGTCTGATGCAAAAATGTTGAAGGAAACCTTTTATATCCTGCTGTTTTGATACGATGTTTACGACGCAAAAATATTCTCACTCTACTTTGTAAATAATTATCCATCTTTTGCATACTCTTGACACAATTACCATAATAGAAGTAGTTGCCCCACCCTCTTGCAATACTATTGAGTTTGGGAATAATCTCCTCACTCTTATAGCATAGCATGGTTCTTTTTGTCAGGTTTTTGATTTTGGCTTTAAAAGATGCCTCTGCTTTATGAGAGGGTGTAATCAAAGGAAATCGTTTACCTGTTTTGGGGTTGATTTTGGTGGTAACGCTAAAGCCAAGAAAGTTAAAACTTTCTTGTTTTGTATCCACGACACAACTTTTTTGAGGATGAAGTTTAAGTTCATAGCTCTCTAACAGTGAAGTAACCTCTTGAAGTATCTTTTGATGGTTCAATGGGTTTTTACATAAGATGACAAAGTCATCGGCGTAACGTACCAATTTTGCACCGTATCGCTCATACATCCTTTGTTCTTGCCAGTAGCTATCTAAAACATCCAGATAGATATTAGCTAACAAGGGTGATATAACACCACCTTGGGGTGTGCCATGGGTATGGTTTTTGCTATATACTCTCTTCCCGTTTTGGCTTACTTCAACAATAGGGGCTTTAAGCCACTGCTTGATAAGCTTTAGGATATTTTTATCCACAACTTTTTTGGCTACAAGTGTTAAGAGTTTACTATGTGAGATGGTATCGAAGTATTGTGACAAATCAGCATCGATAACCGTCGTATACCCATAGGCTATACTCTTCTCTATTACTTGCATTGCACCGTGAGCGTTTCTCTTTGGACGAAAGCCGTAAGAGTTTGGCTCAAAGGAGGCTTCAAAAATAGGCTCAATAACTATCTTCATAGCCATCTGTACCACTCTATCTTTGATTGTTGGAATACCTAGAGGTCTTTTATCTCCGTTTGGTTTAGGGATTAAGACTCTTTTGACACCATTGGGTTTATAGGTTTTATCTTTTAGCTCTTGGGCTATCTCCTTGATATACTCTTCTACGCCATACTCCTCTATATCATCATAGGTAAGTCCATCAATTCCTGATGTACCTCTGTTATGTTTGACAAGTTGGTAGGCGTGGGTTAATATATCGACTCTATAGACCTTATCGTATAAGGCATAGAATCGAAACTCATTTTCTTGTTTGGCTTTACGGTATAGTTTTCGTTGCAACGACGAAATATTTATTGGAGTTTTTAGCATGGGCAATCTCCTATCTCTCTTTTACTCTAAAAACATGATTAAAGCAGTGTCCCTTTCCTCTTTTAAAGTTATGTTGTCTTTAAAATACAAGCGGTACTATGGACACCTCCGACTCCCTTAACGACCCAATAGAACTTCGCTTTGCTTATATCTATTAGTTGGCTTCAAACCACCACTAAGGGTCTCCCGTATTATCTCTCAAAACCTCTTATACATATCATCCCTGCTACCCCGAGAGTCCATCTACACTTTAATAGTTTTTTATCTCTTCCTGTAAGGCTAGGAAATGCCAATTTTTGTAGATGTGACAGCCTTCCTCTTCTGACCAGAGAGTCGGCAACTCCATTATGTCTTACGAGGCTACATATAGGTTCATTCTCATTACAATCTGCATAATCGCTCGACTCACTTATTGAGCCTTTGTCAAAGAACTTAATGCTATGAATTACTCCACAACACCTCTTTCAAGCTACATGGCGAACTATCTAATTCCATGGTTGGACTTTAACCAACTGATTTTAAGCCTTCTACGGCATACGGTCAGGTGACAATAACAACTTATTGTTTTGCTCTCTTTATAATCCCAAACATTGCTTGTCGTGTAATACCCAATTAGGGAGTATAGCATAGAATTAATTACGTGTTATTGTCACCTCTAACTAATACAAAAATCCAAACAACCAAAGAGGTATTTTATTTTTAAACCCCACCTCAATGCCATCACTGACTACAAAACTATTTTTGATATCTTTGATTTGATTAAACGATTTGTTTTTACCTCCTATCTCGATGAAATACTTTTCATTGATTGAAAAATCTCCACTTTTTGGGTAGTGTAGTGTATGATTATAGCCTACCTGTGAAGCAAAAAATGTCTCTCGTATTGTACCAACCTCATTCTTTTCACACAAAATCTCAAAAAGATTGGTATTATTGAGATAGAGTTTTTCGGGTTTTTTGATATAGGTATTGCCTCGTGCTATGCCTCCAAGTGTATTGATGAGGCTAGCTTCATTGAGATAGACAAGATACTGCTTAAGGGTATTTTTGGATACGCCTATATCATTAGATAACCTCTCATAGTTGATCTCATAGGGTTTACTACGGCAAATCACCTCCAAGAGCCTATAGAGTGCTGTGATATTAGAGAGTGGTATATTATAAATTGTTGCAATATCATAATTGAGACTCTCTTTGAGTATCTCTACCAAGCGTTGGTGATAGCTTCGACTCCCTTCTAATACAAAAGGGTAAGCCCCACTTTTGAGATACTCGTCAAAAAACTTTAAGGGTTTAATTTTTGCAATAACCTCAGAACTAATATCGAGATGGTGATATAAAATATCATCCAATGAGTAGGATTTAAATCGATGCTCACTGTGCAATTCTATATACTCTCGTAGACTCAAAATTGGGAGCCGATAGATCAAAGCCCGTCTTGAAAGATCACTTTGACACTGCTCTAGGGATATGGCTGATGAACCTGTAAAGATCACGTGAATATCAAAAAAATCATAGATGTTTTTAAGCTCAATACAAAAGTTCTCTTTTTTATGAATTTCATCAATCACCAACACTTTGCCATCATAAGCACTAAACTCCTCTACAATCTCAAAAAGACTCTTAGAAGCGATAAGAGGGTGATCACAACTGATATAGAGAAATTGATCTTTGGGGATATTTAGAGATTGTAGATACTGCAAAACCAAGGTACTCTTTCCTGCTCCTCGTGCACCGATAAGCCCAATTAACCTAGCATCAAAATCAATCTGATCAAAGATAAACCTTTGATATGTGGGTAAACTTTGTGAGAGTCGTATAGTGGAGTATTTAATTAATCTATCTATCATTTTTAAGCCCTTATCGATCAGTATATTGATCATATTATACTATATAGTGATTGATAAGTTGATTGTTTTTGGGAAATTATGGTTCACTATAAGCTCTAACCCTCAATAGCATGATAATTTTTTGAGGTTAATGTGGTTGCTTTAGTATGCAGTTTCATTGAGAAAAGCATAAAAAGGCTTCTCTTTGTTAATTATAAGCTGCAAATTGATAAAATTGTTCCAAATAATCTATACTTTCAGTATTAAGATGATATATTTTATCACTTCAAAAAAATAATAATCAATAGGATAACTGTATGACCGTTAATGAAGCACGAGAACATTTAGATGATGTTGAACTCCCTATCGACGAAGTTAAAACAATTTTTCATAATTTTAAAAATAACTTAGAGATCGTCGGTATGGTGGCGATGAACATCAGTCGAAAAACCAGTGTATATGACCATGAAAAAGGTAAAAGCGATACACTTATTGAGCTTTTAGTTGAGCTTAGCAGTGTAGATGATATGGGGAGCAGATGGGCAGTAGCCAAAAACCACCACACCCCAAGTGAGATACTCTCAACACTTGCCAATGATGAGATCAATTTAGTGCGGGCTCTCGTTGCCACCAACCCCAATACCCCTGTTTCTATCTTGGATAAACTCTTTGGTGATGAGAAGATTGTACGTGATGGTCTTTCGGGTAATATCAATACACCTCTGAAGCTTCTTTCAATATTAGCCGATGATAGTGATAAGATGGTGCGTATGCGTGTAGCAGAGAATCCTACGACTTCTAAAGAGATATTGGAAAGACTTATGAGTGATGAAGACAAAGATGTGCAAAAAGCAGCAGAGGTAAATTTGGAGGCACAAAATGGGTAAAAAAGTCAACTTCCAAGATCGACAAAGCGATTATGAGAGCATGGAGAAACATCTGCTCTCTACCTACTCAAGTGGCGTCTATATCTCATCGTATGATTTGGTTGAGATAGGTAAAAAGTTGGGTGTTGAGCTGCCTTTAAAAGAGAGAGATATATTGATGCGAAAACTCTTTGGTGATATGAAAGAGGCAGGTAAACTGGGTGATCTTTTGGCTCAATTTATGCTCTTTTTTAAAGATAAAACCACGACCTATACACGACTGGGCAATCAACATATTGATGCACGTGATGTAATAGGCAACTGGATGCAAAAAGCCAAATCAACCGATATGCTGCTCAAACGTGAAGCTCAAAAGGTTGCTACCGATGCAAGCTAGTGAGGTTAAAGAGCTGCTTAAAAGTGTTATCTACCCTGTACTTGATCAAGATATTGTAACACTCAAAGTAGTCGAAGATATAACTGTATCTCATGACAGTGTTAAATTGATACTATCACTTAGTAATGAAAAGGTATTTGAAGAGATAGAAAATCAAATCATTGATCTTCTTAGCTCCAAGTTTGAACATGTTGAGGTGATTTTTCAAGCTTCGCAGACAAAATCCACCTCTTACGGCTCTACCGCCAAACCCAATAACCGTGCAGCTTATGCCAAAAATGTGATAGCCGTCACCAGTGGTAAAGGGGGCGTAGGGAAATCGACGGTCTCAGTCAATCTCTCCGTTGCCCTTGCCCAAAAAGGCTACAAGGTAGGCTTACTCGATGCTGATGTCTATGGTCCCAATACCCCTAGAATGTTGCAAGTCCAAGATGAGAAGCTTCAATGGAGTGATAACAATAAAATTATCCCCAGTGAAAACTTTGGCATCAAGGTGATGAGTGTAGGGCTTACAACTCCCAAAAGTGATACCCCTTTGGTCTGGCGTAGTTCGGTTGCTGTCTCGGCACTCATTCAGTTTTTGGAAGATGTCGATTGGGGTGAGCTTGACTTTTTGGTGATCGATATGCCACCAGGTACGGGTGATATTCAACTCACCATGGCTCAGGAGCTTCCAATAAAAGCCAGTGTTATTGTCACCACTCCTCAGATAATCTCTACTGATGATGTAAGTCGTGCCATTATGATGTTTAAAGATATCAAAGTCCCCATTGGTGGGATTGTAGAGAATATGAGCTATTTTGTCACTCCCGATACCAAGCAACGCTACGATATCTTTGGAAGTGGTGGCGGTGAAGCGATTGCCACTAAATACGATGTACCCCTGCTAGGACAGATACCTCTACTTATGGATATTCGCTCTTCATCGGATGAGGGAAAACCTGCTGTGGCACTGTGCAGTGATGAGATTAAAGAGTACTACCAAAGCATTACCAATAACCTACTCTTTGAGATTGGAGAGATCTAGTCTCCCCCAATGAGCTTTAGGAGAGCTCCTTGGCTCTTTGGTGTGCAGCCGATACTGCATCGATAAAGGCAGCTTTAACTCCCTCTTTTTCCAAAGCATAACACCCGTAGGCTGTTGTACCCGCAGGGCTCATTACAGAGTTTTTGATGTGTGGAGCATCTTCAGTCTCTATAAGAGAGCCAAAACCTTTAAAGAGTCCTTGTACCAATACCAAAGCATCCTCACGTTTAAGCCCCTCTTTGACTGCACCATCACACAAAGCATCGGCAATAATAGAGAGATAGGCAGGACCACTTCCTGCAACAGCTGTAGCAATGTCAATCTCCTCTTGAGAGTTGAGCCATAGAGTTTGACCAATGGTATCAAAAAGCAGCACCGCTTCATCTTTATGCGTTTTGTCACCTGTCATCGTTGTCATCGATTGACCGACACTAGCTCCTAGATTGGGCATCGCACGAATATAGGATCTAGCTTTAATGTGCTGCTTGAGCGTCTCTATTTTTGTACCTGCAAGAATGGAATAGAGAAGGCTCGCCTCTCCTTTGAGTTTAGCACCAACCTCTTCAACATTATAGGGTTTAACACAGAGAATAATGCTCTTTCCATTAATATTAAACTCCTCAAGAAGACTCTTTTTAACCACTGTATCAAGATTTTGTTCAAATGCGTTGAGTTTGTTTATATCGCGACCCACAACCTCGATACTGTACTCTTTTTGTAGCCCTTTTGCGATAGAGAGAGCCATACTCCCATTACCGATGAGTGTAATCTCTTTTTTCATAAATAGCTATCCTATGATAATTTGAGATATTATAACAAAAGAGTAGCGATAGATAACTGAAGTCTAGTGAGTAATCTCGATAGTCGCGTTATATTTTCCTACATTTTGAACCAAATGGTAGAGCTTTTTCGCATGCTTTGGATGAAGACGTACACAGCCGTGTGATGCTCGTCGTCCTAGTCTTGATAGACTCTTTGTACCATGAAAAGCATATCCAGCATGAAAAAAGATCGAATAGGGCATAGGGGCGTTATTGTATTGACGTGAGTAGTGCATTTTGGTTAAATATTTGGGTTTGAATTTACCTACAGGTGTGGCATAACCTCTACGTCCTGTAGAGACTTTCCATTGATAGAGAAGATTACCGTCTTTATAAACCTTCAGACGTTGGGAAGAGAGATCCACATTGAGCCATAACTTTTTATTGAGCACTTCTTTTTTTTGCGTTTGTGCACTATCTTTAACGATAATTTGATTGATTTTTTGTCTCGTCTTGCTTTTAACTTGGGATTGCTTTTTGATATTTTTTACGACCGTTTTTTCTAATATAGCTTGATCCATTGGAAGCTTAAAATGAGAATCAAGCTTATCTATTTTAGCAATATTAGGCAGTCGATAGAGTGATTTGTTGTACTCACCAAGTTGAACCTTCTCTTTAAGTTTCTCCTCTTCCAAAAGCAAAGCAATCTCTTTTTGGATCTTTTTTAACTCTTGATTCTCAACACGGTAGGATCCATTATCAATCACAACGGGGCTGTTGATCTTTTTGGTTGGTTGATAGTTATAGAGTTTGTTATAGAGTTCAATACTCCCTTGCAAGCCATAAAAGGAGATAGAACTTGCAGCAAGAAGAGATAAGATTAGAAGCAGTATAAGAATTAATCCTTGAAATAATTTGATCATCTTCTACTTAAAACCATATTTTATGAACCATCAAAAGCAGCGAGACACTGTAGAGCCCAATGATAAGAAATTTATGTTTTTGACTTGTAACATGGTCTTTGAGCCAAATACCAATAGAGACACCTAGAAGCGATGCCAATCCAACATATAGACCATTGACTATATCTATATGACCTGAGACCAATCTTCCAATTAAACCTGAAACAGAAGAGAAGACCACAAAAAATAGCCCAGCACTGACTGCCTTTTTGATAGGATAATGGAGTATCCCTGCAAGAATAGGTGTGAGCAAAATTGAGCCCCCTACCCCCAAACTAATGGTAAAAGAGCTTATCGCCATACCAACAATAAAAAGCACGCTCCAATGAAGTGACTTGCTAGGAGCATCATCAGCTATTTTTGTTGACTTAAAGAGCTTATAGAGTGCAAAAAGCATCAATCCTATAAAAAGATACTCTAACGACTCTCCCGATACAAGTTTGGTAACGTATCCGCCAATAAAGCCCCCTACAAATCCACCCAAACCTACATAGAGTCCATCACCAAGATGCAATGATCCTTTTTTAAAATTGAGATAGGATCCATAGATAGAGCTAAAAACCATTTGAATAATTGAGATACCAATCGCACTCTTAATATCAAACCCAATAGTTACAAGCACAGGAACCAAAATCATTCCGCCACCTACACCAAAAAAGCCAGAGATTGCACCAATGATTATTCCAATAAAAATAAGTTCCATAGCTAAGTATCCTTAAGTAGTTGTCGAGTAATTATAGCAGGTTATACTAACAGTTACGTGTATAAAACCCACGCTCTAATTTAGAGCTTTGTGGATAAAAAACTCCCCAGTTTTTTATCGGTTTTATTGATATGATTAATAAGCCAATTGACTAAGAAATTGATTAACACTTCTTGGTCAATTAACTTGCCCGCTTTTAAATCACTGCGTATTGCCACAATTTTTGCTGAAAAGTCACGATGTTGCTTCATGTGTTTTGCATAATCTTTTGGATGTGCTTCATCATAACCATGCTCTTGCATCAACTCCTCTTCGGTTTCAAAGTGGTAAAGTGCATAACTTAGTAGATCTTTTGTTAAATTTTGTAAATTTTCCAATGAATAATCTTGGGTTAATAACTCATTGGCACGATTGAGAGTATTGACAAGTATATGGTGCTGTTCATCCATCTCATCCACTCCTGTCTCATACTCTTTGCTCCACTTTATCTTATCACTACTACTTGACACCCTTAGCTCCTTTTACTACTAATGTGGTACGATACTCCTCTTTGAGGCGTTCAATGAGCAACATCAATTCATCTCTTCTATTAGTAATACTATCAACATGCTCTTGAGAAAGAGTATCGTTATTTTTCTTAAAGGTATCAATAATCATATTAACCTCTTGATGTATCTTCTTATGTGTCCCAATCAACTCATAAAAACTAGGCAGTATAGAAAAATACTCTCTACCACGATGATTGAGCCATTTACCCAATCGACAACCCTCATGTGACAAGATTGGTAGATTTTCTAGTTTTTTATTTTTGAGACTGTCAATAACCAACTCAACCCAATATTTATGATTACTCTGAGCCAAAAGCAGTTCAAAATCAGCTCGTCTAGGCAGATAGCTTAGAGAGATTTGCCATCTAGGATCTGGAGCAAACTCTGTAATATAGATTAAAAGATGATCATAGCTCATTGGTCTTGCAACACGATAACCTTGAATAGAGTCACACCCCAACTCAAAAAGCATCAGCAACTGTTCAATATTCTCTACCCCTTCAGCCACAACCTCAATTTGAAACACTTTGGATAGAGAGATAATGGCATTCACAATTGCCATATCCTGTGTATTGTGAAGCATCTCAAAGATAAAGCTTTGATCAATTTTGATTGTATTGATATGCAGTTCTCTAAGATGCGTCAATGAAGAGTAGCCTGTGCCAAAATCATCCAAAGCAAAACCTACTCCAATGGATTTGAGTTCTTGAATCGTCTCATTAGTATGATGGATACTCTCTAAGGCACTGCTCTCAACAATCTCAAACTCAATAAATTTAAAATAACGATAATCCATCCCTATCTCATTGGCAATTTTTTTTACATTGGTGACAAACTCTTTTTGTTTAAACTGTTTGGGGGATATATTTATTGAAAGAGAGAGTTTAATACCTTGTTCATGCAACTTAATAATGATAAGCAGTGATTGTCTAATAACCCATTGATCAAAGATATAAACCAAATCATCATTTTCAATCAATGGCAAAAACTCACTAGGAGAGAGAATACCTAAAATGGGATGATTCCAGCGAGTCAATACTTCAACACTCTCAATTTTTAGCGTATGTCTTGAGAGTTTGGGTTGAAAATAGAGTTCAAACTCTCCATTATTCATCGCTTTCTCAATCTTTTTAAGTGCTTTAAAGTTGGCTTTGACCTTCTTGTGCTCTTTGGTATCAAAAAAATAAAACTGATTTCTGCCATTCTCTTTGGCTTTATACATTGCTTGGTCTGCATGGCGTAAAAGTGTATCATCATCAACATTATCTTCAGGGTAGAGTGTTACACCTATGCTTGCTGAGATTGACTCAATCACTCTCTTTTTATAATAATAGGGCTGTGAAATCTTCCTTAATATACGAAGCAGAACTTTTCCTACATCTTTAGATGTCAAAACATCCGTTAAAACAATGACAAACTCATCACCACCCAACCTTGCAATGGTGTCTTCAGGTCGAATAATCGCTTCAATTCGCCTTGATGCTTCAATGAGTACTTGATCTCCTGCATCATGTCCCAAAGAGTCATTTACACTCTTAAATCCATCCAAATCCATAAGAGCGATGGCAACAATACTTTTTTCTCTTGCTTGATTTTTGATCGCTTGTCGGATACGGTCAGTAATCAAAAGTCGATTGGGTAGTTTAGTAAGTGGATCATAATAGGCAATATGTTCTAAATTGCTTTGATTGTTTTCACTCTCATCACGTTGAATCTCAGAAGCAAGAGTAGCAATATAGAGCTTTAAAAGATGTGATATTAATTGAGTATTGTTAAAAGGTTTTTTAGAAAGTAGCACAAAGATACCTATTGGTTCTTGATCTTTATTATAGAGTATAATACCACCATATGATTCAACTTCCAACTTAAGGAGCAAAGAGTCTTTGGGAAAGTGTTTTGTAATATCTTTGGGATAGAGGAGATAATCTTTTGCTATAAGAGTCTCTGAAGGGGTATCTCTAAGCTCATACTCAAAAGAGACCATGGGTCGTTCATAGCACCAACCACCCAAAACTTTGACACTTTTTTGCTCTTCATCCAAACGTGCTACATAGGCATAATCAATCTCAAAATGCTCAACAATATATTCGCAAATTGCTTCATAATAGGCTTTCCCCTTCAAAGGAGCAAAAGTTGTCGTCAGTTTTGTAAGGGCTTGTAAAATAGTACTCTCTTGCATCTCCATCAACTATAATTCCTAATTGTATGATATAAATTATATCTAAAAATCACTTATTACAATTGAATAGTACAAAAGTGCCTTAAAATCAACCCTTACAACACTGTGTAGTCGTTTGTGTGATCTCTAATAGAGCATATTGAGCATCGAGTGAACCGCGTTTGGAGGCACGTTTCCAGATAGAGATGGCTCGTTCTTCATCCATCTCTACGCCTCGTCCCTCTTTGTAGTGAAGTCCTACCATGAAGATAGCATCCACATACCCCTCTTTGGCAAGTTGATTAAACATACGGAGTGAGACTTCATAGTTATCTTCATTAAATGCCGTATTGGCATTATCCATAGTCACTTCCATTAGAGTTTAAACTCCTGTTCTGCCTCTTTTGCCAAGATCATTCCTTTCATGGAGAGCTCATCGTTGACGATATACTGCTCATCTTTAAGCTCTTGGAGTACCTTTTTACCCTTTTTTTTATCAAACATCCCTGTATTAACAAGAGAGAGCAGTGTTTCATTTAAACTCTCTCCTTCCTCTTTTTTAAGAACGGCTAAAAGAAAAACCTTTTTGACTAGAAGTTTCTCATCAATATTTGGATTCATTAGTGTAGCTCGTCGTTAAGTGTTACTTCTCTTGTACTTCGCATTGCAATAGTTTGACCTGTTGTTGAATCTGCTCTAAAGTGAATACCGTTAAGGTTCATAAGCTCTTTACCTTTGAACGTCGCTTTATCTTCTAACGATGCCTCAGGATTCGCCTCTTTGATCTTGACTAACTCATCTGCAGAGATAGTGATTTTAGTTCCTTCAAGAACAGTAACTCCTGCATCGATAATACAGCTATCACCTATAGGCATACCTGTAACTGAGTTAGCTCCAAGAAGTGTATTTTCACCCACAGAGATAGGGTTACCGTCTGTTCCACTTAGAACACCTAGGATTGAAGCACCACCACCGACATCACTACCGCTTCCAACGATAGCTGATGAGCTAATTCTTCCCTCTACCATCACAGGTCCCAATGTTCCAGCGTTAAAGTTGATATAACTAGCTCCTGGCATGACCGTTGTACCTGCTGCAAGTTGTGCACCCATTCGTACTTTGCTTGAATCCAAAATACGTGTATTATCTGCTGGGATGATATGTTGTAAGAATCTTGGAAACTTATCGACGCTATCAACGTTTGGATAGGTACCATTTAATTTCATCTCGATCTCATTCTCTCTTAAGTAATCAAGCTCATATGGAGTATTTCCTACCCATGCCACGTTGCTTAGTACTCCAAATGCACCGTTTAGGTTGATGCCTCGTAGCTTTGCCTTACCCAGTGAAAGAGCGTAGAGTTTAAGATAGACTGACTCGACTGATGAAGGAGCAGCATCTTCAAAGATAAAAGTCACTCTAAAGTTCTTAGCTACATCTTCCATCGCTTCAAGGCTTTTGATCACCTGTACGTTTTTGTGTGCATCACCTGTAGCTTCTGCAAGATAGGGTGCAAACGCAGCCATTGCGTTAGCAATAAAGTTATCGTTAATTGTTGCAGAGAACTCAGAACCTGAGAAGTCTACAGTGATTTTTGCCTCTTGGAGTGCTTTGATAAATACCGCAGCTGAACCAAAATTTTCGTTCCAATTTACCACTGGGTAGTTTGCCTGAAGTACCTTATCGGCATTTTTTTGCCCTCTATCGACGCGTGAAATACCAAAAGCGATTGGCTCACGGTAGCCTTCACTTGCTTTAATATCTGAAATAAGTTGTTTAAATTCTTCTGTAGTGTTGATTGTATCCATTGCCATTTTGATAGATTCCCTTGTATAAAAATTAGTTGGGGGATTATAGCAGATAATGGATTAAAGAGCAAAATTCTCTTTTTTCCATTACGCTGTTCAAACTTTTATTTTAAATGCATATTTTTTTCTAAAAAATATCCCAATTTTTTATCGGTTGTATGGGTATGATCTATCAACCATTGACATAAAAAGTTAATAATCTCTGCTCGTTCAATATGGTTTCCCTCAATAAACTCATCATAAATATTTTGCACTTTCACTGCAAATTCACGATGCTCTTGGATATGAACTTCATACTCTTCAAACATGTAAGAACTGTACTGATAGGTCTCCATGAGTTCCTCTTCAGTTTTAAAATGAAAGTCTGCATAATGTATTAAATTTTTAGCAACCTCTTGAAGGTTTTCAATACTGTAATCATCTGTCAAAAGATTATTAGCTTTATTAATTGTATCAACTAAAATATGATGTTGCTCATCTATCTTCTTGATACCCATTTCATAAACTTCACTCCATATAATTTTATCATTACTACTTGACATTTTCAACTCCTTAGAGGATTAAGAAAGAGGCATAAAACCTAACCGATCTATCTACTCTACTTATTCACACTCTTATGGAGTCATTATAACAAATTATAAATAAAAGAATAAAAATATCTTAGATATAAAAAAATTTTTTAATCATCATTCATCCTATTTTCTAAAAATTTGCCCAATTTTTTATCGGTGTGATGAATATGAGCCATCAACCAGTCGCATAAAAAATTAACAATCTCCTCCCGTTCAATAGCCGTTCCTTCTCTAATTTGATTGTGAATAACTAATACTCTAGTCGAAAATTTAATATGTTCTTCAATATGCATCTCATAATCTTTGGGCATATGCAAGGCATATTCATGGATATGCATTAAATGCTCTTCCGTTTCAAAATGATATTGAGTGTATCGAATCAAATCATTCACAATATTTTGAAGATTTTCAAGTGAATGCTCTTGCCTTAACAGGTGACTTGCTTTATTGATAAGATCAATGAGCATCTGATGCTGTAGATCTATCTTATCTATACCCGTTTCAAAAATCTGACTCCATACAATTTTATTCATACTATTTGACAACTTTAACTCCTTTAACAGTAATAAATTTTATATATAAATTTAAATAAACAAAACTATAACAAATAATAAATTAAATATAGGTGTAAAAAATATTTTTTTGCTCCTTTTTATGATTTAGAAGAATAGTTATATTCTACAATCTATACTTAATTTTAGTTTTACCTTGTAAGTGTTATAATTGAAACAAAATAAAACTTCAAATTTTTTAATTTTAGTATACTCATGGACTCTACAAAAGGTTATTCTCATGAAAAAATCTATCTTTACCACTATTGTGTTGCTCTTTTTACTAGGTTGTGGCACTAACAGTACAACAACCAATAGTCCCAATCAAAGTAATGACTCACAAGAATCATATGATACACCCATCAATAGCTATCCAAATAGTAATATGGATACTTCAATGCAAAATCCTACAGAAGTTTTGATAATACAATTTTGTATGAATCTGCTCTCTTAAGTACCTCCAGTAAATTAAACACTAATTAAAATCAATAAAGTAAGATGTGCCATAATTAGAACAGACTTTTTGAATATATTGGCGTAAATTGTCCCAACTAAAATAGGCTGTATACTCAATCCAAATATACTTCATAAACCTCCAAAGGGTTTCAATAATATTTAGCTCAGGAGAGTAAGGTGGCAGATAGAAAAGAGTGAGTCCTCTATTAGCCCACCTTGCAATATTGGCTTTAAA
>Ga0193953_1000904_pt1 | contig 14757 bp, 11 predicted proteins | sample BB_4_MG_FD_140325 | JGI IMG/M metagenome (GOLD analysis project Ga0193953, IMG submission 140325) | Microbial mat bacterial communities from the Broadkill River, Lewes, Delaware, United States - BB_4_MG | ecosystem: Environmental > Aquatic > Freshwater > River > Microbial mats | place: USA... | reverse complement strand
TGGGGTCAAAATGACGGACAAAACAGTAGTAGATGATTATAAAGAAGTCGCTCAATCGTTCAAAAAAGAACCGGGAGGAGAAGAAAATGCGTTATCCGAAGATGAGGGAGCTTAAAGAGGCCTTGGTTTCTCTTTTCTCCAAAGCTTATACGACTAAATTTCCGGTGGAACCACATACACCTGAAGAAGGATACCGTGGTAAACCCGTGGTGGATGATGCCAATTGTGTGGGATGCGAAACCTGTGCCAATGTATGTCCCCCACAAGCCATTACATTTCAGGATGACAAAGAACGAAAAATCCGAATCATCCGGCGCGATTATGGTAAATGCATCTTTTGCGGACAGTGTGAAGAACACTGCATTACCGGGAATGGGGTGAAACTATCGGACCAGATATACGATCTATCCACCTTTGACCGTTCACAATTGGTAGAAACCCAGGAAAAAGAACTGCTGATCTGTAAAAGTTGCGGTGCGGTTATCACCACCAAAGAACATGCTCAATTCCTACAATCTAAGCTGGGCCCCAAAGCTTATTCATCCATCTTGAATCTTAATTTATTAAATGAGAAATTGCAGTTAGCCAAAAAAGAAGAGGTGGAAGTGCCGGTTCGTGACGAACTAAAACGAAAAGACCTATTCAATACCCTATGTCCAAATTGTTTGCGACGGGTTTTAGTGAAATATCTATAACATGTTCACTGAGACACAGAGATCACACCAACAGCACATGAAAACATCAGTAAAAATAATCCATTGGTTGCCGCGAATCATCTGCATATTAGCCATTATATTTGTCAGTTTATTTGCAGCGGATGCCTTCGATCCCGGCATGACGATCTGGCAACAATTAAGGGACTTCATCATCCACCTCGTTCCCTCTTTCATTTTGCTACTTTTCCTATTAATTGCCTGGAAATGGGAAAAAACCGGGGGGATCCTCTTCATAATTATCGGTCTTGCATTAAGTCCCTTTATATTCATCATGAACTATCGTATGAATCACTCTATCTGGATGAGCATTGATATTATCATGATGATAACCTTTCCATTTATTCTTACAGGGATTCTATTTCTAATAAGTTACATTCAGAAAAAAAAAACACTATGAAGAAACTTAGAGAATTAATAGCCACCAATAATCTTGTCATTGCCGGTATCGGAAATGTTCTGAAACGAGATGATGGCGTTGGTGTGTACATCACCCGAAATATTGAAACCATCTCTACCATCATGCCCTTAACAGTGGAGTTGAGCATTGAAAATTACATCGGTAAAATCAATGAACTGCGGCCTGATGCACTGATTTTGGCGGATGCCGTTGAATATAACCGCGAACCCGGATACATCAAACTTATTCCACTTAGTGAATTAATAGATCGCACCACTCATACACACAATATATCACTCAATAAGTTGGACCAATTTTTCCAAATGCCGGTGTACATATTGGGCATTCAACCTAAGAATATATCATTTGGAGAAGGACTCACGGTGGAAGTGAAAAATGCTGCTGACCAGGTGCTATCCATCATTAATAGTTGTCAATATGCACGAACTTACGTTGGCCAATAATATCCTGAGAATCATCACAGAACACGCTACTAAACAAAAAGAAGGGTGTGTTCAGGAAGTAGAAGTGGTCATTGGTGAATTATCCGGGGTCATCATTGAGGCATTGAAAGCTGCACTTCAAGCCGTACTAAGAGATACAAGTTATGAGCACACACAAATTAATTTGACAACGATAAAAGCCCTGGCAAAATGCACTTATTGCCATTCAGAAGTTAATATGGATACCTTTATAACCATCTGCCCCAAATGTCAACACACACACCTTACTATTATTCAAGGCAAAGAGCTCTACGTCAAATCCATCACTTTTGACTAACTAACTAACTAACTAACTAACTAACTAACTAACTAACTAACCAAACTATGTGCGATACTTGCGGATGCGGATCAGAACACGAAGCTACTATCGGGAAGTCGGGCGAACAAACACATCATCACCCGCATGATCATCCCCACCAACATGTGGTAGAAGTCAATAAAAACCTTTTGCATGATAATGATTTAATGGCCGAACGAAACCGCGGTTACTTCGAAGCTAAAAACATACTGGCATTAAATCTAGTAAGTTCGCCAGGAGCGGGCAAAACCACCCTGTTGGAAAAAACCATCGCTGTTCTAAAAAAAGAGTTAAGGTTTTATGTGATAGCCGGTGATCAACAAACTTCAAATGATGCCAACCGCATTCACCAAACAGGTGCTCAAGTAATGCAAGTCAATACCGGCATGGGCTGCCACTTGGATGCCGATATGGTGCACAAGGCCTTAAAAAAACTGAATCCTTCGGATCAAGCCATGGTGATGATTGAAAATGTGGGCAACCTGGTCTGCCCGGCTTTGTTTGACCTCGGCGAAGCACATCGCATCGTCATTATCAGTGTCACTGAAGGAGAAGATAAACCATTGAAATACCCACACATGTTTGCGTCATCACATATCTGCATCATCAATAAAACAGACCTGCTCCCTCATCTTTCTTTCAACATGGATCAACTACGGGAAAACCTCAAACAAGTCAATCATCACCTGGAGGTATTCGAACTCTCTGCTCAAACAGGAGAAGGGCTAAAGCCCTGGTTGGATTGGCTGGAGTATCAGCAGGCGGCATTATAATCAAGTGATCTAATGACTCTTCTATAATATTTTAGTCCTCAGATCACCAGGTTAAAATACAAAATCGGCGTGTGACACATTCCTTATAGGGAATGATCACACGCCGATCAGTTATATATCGTAACCATTATTACTTACCCGCAAAGCCTAACCAATCGGTATCAGCCTGATAATCCTCAATAACATGAACAGTATTTCCAAAACTAAATGAGGACTTCAATTGATTAATTTCCTGACGCAGATAAGTAGTTGCATTGGAGATTAAATCATTGGAAAAACCTTTGTCACTTAGATTCAGAACCTGATCCACAGATATGACCCGGCTAATCATCTGTCCCAATTCAACCAACTTGCGCTGCTGCATCTCCATATTCAGATTAAAACTGAGCAGATCTTTTACCTGCTGACTGGCCCGTTGCGTGAGAGCAAAAGTTTCCAGAAAATCAAACAGGTTGGTTTGTTTAGCCTTCTTCATTAGTTTAATCACCCCTTCCGATATTTGAGAATACAACATATCATTGGAGCCTTCAAAAATCTGGAAGGGTCGGCTATCCACCGTGGAACGTCCGGCAATGTGATTCAATTTATAACCTTTGGCACCAACCAACTGCAATAGGGTTTGTGAAGCCGATTGCATCATGTCAGTGGCTAAACTCTTCACCGTATTGGCCTCAATACCGATGGCCGAAAGATCATTTTTCAATCCGGCTTTCTCACTACTATTGACACACATGGCCGAGCAAATGGTGAAATAGGATTGTAATTGAGCCAGGCGTTGTTGTACCTGATCGTATTTCAATAAACTCTTGCCACCTACAAAACGCTGTTGACAATGCTGAATGGCCTCATCCAACATACGCTGGATAAATCCCATGGCCATACCCGGAAATGACATGCGGCTGCGATGTAGCAGATCCAGCATCAGCTTCACACCCGACTTTTCCGGTACCAGTTTTTGAACTTCAGGGATACTTACCTCAATGCGGTTGCGACCATAAGGTATCTGGTACAAACCCAGGTTTTCAAAGAACTCTTCCACCACAATGCCCTGATTAGGCTGCGTCACATCACAGATAAAAAAATCAATGTCACGCGCGAGTTTTCCTTCACCGGTATCTTTCCGAGCAGTCAACAACCAAAAATCGGCCCATCCGGTCAATCCCGCCCAATGTTTAGTTCCTTTCAGGAAATATTGACCATTTGTTTGTGTATGTGCCGTCTGCATATTCAGGGCATCACTCCCGAAATCCGGTTCCGTGATCATCAGGCCACCCATATTTTGCTTCCGCAAGAATCGGCGCATCACATTTGCTTTGGCTTCTTCCTGTCCGGATTTAATCACCGGCTGCAGAAACAAGGCCATGTTTATGCCAAAAGTTAATGACAATGCGAGCGACTCATAAGAAGCTGCACTCATTAAAGCAATACTTTCCTTCACATCACCTCCCAATCCGCCATATTCCTTGGGTATAATGGCTGAAAACGGATTCACCGACATAATCTCCCGCATGGCAAACGGTGGCAATCCTCTTTTAATAGCTAACTGATCTACATCACTGCGCTCGTGATAAACACTGCGCATTTTTTGCTTTAATGCTTTTAAAACCGCATTAAAAGAACTCTCCTTATCATCTTTTACTGACTGACTTTTCAATGCCTTTCCTTGCTCAAACATTCGTCTACTGGTTTTATTTGGAAAGCGCAGAACCTGTACATAAAAAACGGTTATTGACACCAATATCAATAACCTATTCTATAAAGCGATTTCACAACAATCCGTGTTAAGCTTAAATAACAAGAAGGAGTTGGATAAGTTTTGAAAAATAAAAGATTTTGAGGTGTTTTATTCTTCAGCGAGTTTAATACCACCTCAAAAACCACCAGGCCAAACACCTATCAAGTACCGCTCCTTGCATCTGCAACAAGAGTTCATAAAGACCGACAGACGTCCATCCCATTGTTTATCATCCTTCAAAAATGAAAAGAACCAATCAACTGCTGTGTACATCGCTCAACAAAGTGCATGAAGAGATTGCATCCTGTGATAAGCTCCCTGCAAAAGTGTTAGAGACTATTTGATGCCGTAAACAACACGCTCCCAAAATGCGGGGAGATATTTCACATAGCTAAAAGCTCCCTGCAAAAGTGTTGCTCCTCGTTCAGGCTATCGATTTACATCCTGCAAAAGTGTGGGGGACCATTTAATGCCGTAAACCACACGCTCCCAAAATGCGGGGAGATATTTCACATGGCTAAAAGTACTCTACAAAAGTGTTGCTTGTCGTTCAGGCCATCGATTTACACCCTGCAAAAGTGTGGGAGATCATTTGATGCCGTAAACCACACGCTCCCAAAATACGGGGAGATATTTCAACCAACAAATAACAGCCAGCCTAATTTCACATTACCATATAGGTATTTCAGATGAAACAAAAAAAACCTGATTGGTAGCAGGTACCAATCAGGCTGATATTATTAGATCAATTACTATATGCTAAAAATACAGGTCGCGCTCACCTTTTTTAATGCGCTCTAAACGGTCTACTAGCTTATCTTTAAACTTGGGATCGTCATAAGATTTCAGATTATCAGAAATTAACTGATAGCCTTTCTCTTTCGTTTCGGCTGGCGCATAATCCTCTAAATACTCTGCCAGTGTTAACATGGCATTGGGCTGACAGAATCGCTTGATAAAGCCTGGTACGGAAAACTCCATGAAATGCTCACCGGTACGGTTCAAACGGTAACACGCCGTACAGAAAGACGGGATATAGCCATTTCCAACCAACTCTTCCATCACTTCATTCAGGGAGCGGTCATCGTTGATTTCGAACTGCTCATGGTCCAGATCTTGCTGCTCTTTATGAGAGGTATACCCCTTCATCTCGATATTGGTACCCCCATCAATTTGCGAAACACCATACTCTAAAATTTCATCACGGATATGTCCTGGTTCACGGGCAGTTAAGATCAAGCCCGTGTAAGGCACTGCCAAGCGCAGAATAGCCACCAGCTTGGTGAAATCCTTATCACTTACATCGTACTTCTCATCCACTTCAAAACCTGAAGCTGACTTAATACGCGGAAATGAAATGGTATGTGGCCCAACATTATAAACGGCTTCAAAATGATTCACGTGGCGAATCAAGCCCAGCATTTCATAACGCCAGTCGTACAGGCCTAATAACGCACCAATACCGACATCGTCAATACCTGCTTCCTGAGCACGGTCCAATCCGGTCAAGCGCCAGTCAAAATGTTTCTTCACACCACCCACGTGTACTTTTTCGTAGGTTTCCTTGTGATAAGTCTCCTGAAATATCTGGTAGGTTCCGATCCCGGCTTCCTTCACCGTTTTAAAATCTTCCACATCTAACGGTGCCGCATTAATATTAACCCGGCGAATCTCGCCGTTTCCTTTCTTCACCCCGTATACTATCTTCACCGTTTCGGCAATGAATTTGGCATCATAACGGGGATGCTCCCCATACACCAGAATCAGACGTTTATGACCGGTATCTTCCAACGCTTCCACCTGATCAATGATATCATGTTTCCCCAGCGTTAAACGCTCTTGCTTTTTATTGGTCGATCGGAAGCCACAATAGGTACAATCATTAATACACAGGTTACCGATGTACAAAGGTGCAAATAACACAATGCGCCGTCCGTATATACGCTCTTTCAATTCCCGGGCCGCATCCTTTATTTCCTGCACTAAGGCCGGATCATTGGCATTCACGAGGATGGCTGTTTCCTGAAGACTTAATCGGTGTTTATCTAATGCTTTGGCAATCACAGCGCGTACTTGTTCACGCGTTGGCTTTTGATACGCATTCAGGATGTCCCATATTTCATCAGAATCGATGAAACTCTCCATGGGTTTATCCGGAATTTTGTATTGCTCTGGATGATAGATTATGGACATACGTTGGTTTTTTATACTTTCTTCTCAATGCTTTACTCCCATTGATGCATCAAAATTAGAATAATTTACTCGATTAAGGCATCAAAATACCTGAATAATTGCAGATGAGTTTGATCATGGAAGGTGACAAAAAAAAGGAGGAAAACCAAATCGTCTCCTAAAACGAAACTTTTGCTTTCAATCCTTCAATATTTATTCATTCAAACCATCGGGCTGCTGATGATTGACATCTTTCACTAACAGTTAAAATCCACCAAAATTTGTGGGTGGCGTAAATTTGGGCTGATTCATCTGCATCATATTGTGATGCATCCACATTTGATGCTGCCCCCAATAATTGTAATAGGGACTGGAAGAAGGAGCATATCCTTTAATGAAAAAAGCCATTGAAATGACCATCTCACCAGCCACTTTTTCCTTCCCATTCTTCGCCACTTTCCATATTGGAGCAGACAATTTTGAATTCCAATAATTAATAATGGCCTTTGATATATCCTCATCCACTTCCTTCTCCATAGTCATTCTTACCACCATTCCCTTCTCATTAACCACAAAGCACACCAAACTTATCCCTTGATGCTGATTGTTTAGTGATGCAGAAGGATAGTTAACCGTGTAATTGAAATTCGTTTTTTGCCCCTTGACACCACTCAATCGAACGGGTCTCTCACAATATTGATAAACCTTGTTCCCACTTTCATTCTGATAATAGGCTGTAATTAATTCATTTTGGCGATACTCCCGATAAATTTTTCGATTTCGCACCACATCAAAAACAACTTCTTGACCATTCCCATTTTCATCAATCAGCTTGTTGCCCGCTCTATCAAAAACCCGAAAATACTGAATTGTAGCTTCACCTTCCTTATTTACATCAATCATATGATTTCGATATTCCGGAAACAATGGGACATCATCACTGAAACGAAACACTTTCCCATCTTTCACATAAGAATAAGTGCGAATACCGTTATCGTCAACTACCACTTTTTCATTCAGAAAAACTTTATTCAGCCATTTTCCTACGCTTTCTTTCCTTTCTTTAGGTACGATTACCAGATCGTAATGAATTTGTCCATTTTCATAGAAACGTCTTTCCAGGCCTTTGATCTTTCCATTCGAATAGGTCACAATTTTTCGTACCTGTCCATTGGGATAATACCATTTGCACACCCCATCCTTTTTCATTGGTAACAGTTTGGAGTATTGACACACCATCAATGTATCACCCAATTTATTTTGATAGGAGATGGTCCATTTTTTTCCATCGTATTTTTCAATGGTTCCAGTATAAACGTAGTTGGTAGAATCCTCCAGCTCATTCAATGATGATGAAAAGTAAACTGGTTTCTTATTTATGCACTTATCCCTATAATTCAACACTTTGACAAGGTGTGGTAAATCTTGATACGCATATCCACCCGTCCCTACTTTTTCCAATATATCAGGCATATCTGTCAGTAAAGGAGATAACAACTTTTTCATTTGAGGGACGTGGTTCGGAAAACTATTTAACTCTCCTGTTTCACCTTTTCGCATCATATAAGTATTCCAGACCGTGCGTCCATTATTCGTAATCTGGATGTGCTTATAAAACTGATAATCCTTATACTTCCCAATATAAGAGGCATACTCCGCCTTTTTCATGAAACGGTTAGAATAATCCTTTTCGATGTAGAAATGATCAATCACCGCAAAGGAGTCCTTTGCAATCACAAAACCGTTACACGCTTCCGGTTTAATTCGCGTGCCTGTTCCAGTATCCTGTGTCGTCTTAAAAATAAGTTTATTGCCGTTATCATTGTATTTTAATAAACCGGAAATCTTTTCATTATTCAGCGTATAGTAATGTCCCAAACAAAAATGTTCACCTACTAAGAAGGATTTTTCGAGAGGATCAGCAGGTGAAAAATCAAAATCAAAGTATGGATCACTGACTTTTCCATTCGCATCTACATATAAAAAGGACTTTTCAAAACCAGGTTTATCTTGTGCACGAAGCAAATAACATATACTTCCAATGATACTGACGATTAAAAACAACAGTACTTTTTTCATTCGTTAGGTAGTTAAATTACATCAGGCTACAATTATACATAAAGAATTCCAATTAGGAGCTTCGTCCTTATACCGACATGCATAAAAAAGAGGGTGTCCAAAAAATATTGGCACCCTCTTTATTATCTTCCCAAAAGAACGGTTAGTTATCAATTTTAAAATAGGATACCAGCTCACGTAGTCGAATGGCTTGCTCTTCCAATTCCTTCGAACTGGCGGCCATCTCTTCGGATACGGAGGCATTTTCCTGCGTCGCCATATTCAATTGTTGAATGGCATTATTCACTTGCTCCACCCCACTCTGCTGCTCTTGCGAGGCCACGGTTATTTCCTGAACCAATTGGGTTGTTTTTTCAATTTGAGGTAGCATTTCGGTCATCTCACCATTTGAATTTTCAGCCAATACCAATGAATTATTGGCCGACTCTACAATGTCATCTGCCACTGCCTTGCTGCGCTCTGCCAACTTTCGAACCTCACCGGCTACTACGGCAAATCCTTTGCCTTGTTCACCCGCCCGAGCTGCTTCCACAGCTGCGTTCAAGGCCAGAATATTTGTTTGAAGGGCAATGTCATTGATCACTTGTATTTTCTCCACAATCAACCGATTGGCTTCTAAGGATTGTAACGAATGCGTATTCACCCGACTGATACCATCATTGGCCGTTTGTGCAATACCATAGGTTTGGCGGGCATTTTGATTGTTCTGTTGGATATTGCTGTTAATCTCTTCAACGGTAGATGAAATTTCCTCCACTCCGGAGGCTTGTTCTGTAGCACTCTGCGAAATCTGTTCAGAGGTCCGCCCCATTTGCCGGCCCGCTGCTACAATTTCATCTGAACTATTCAGTATCAAAGAAATCATCGACTTCAACTTCTGACTCATCTCCATCATCGACTTCATAACGCCCTGGTAGTTCTGATTCTGATCCAACCCGGTGGATAGATTCCCCTGAGCAATATTCTCAGCTATACGTGCAACAATAGCAGGTTCTCCACCAATCTGAATAAATACTTGCCTGACAATGACGACCACAATGCCAATGATCACAAGTGAAGCCAAGAGAATAAACGCAATTAAGGTCATCATGGCATTTCTTACAGCCTCTGTCGCAATGGCTCTAACATCATGGTGTACTTCTAATACCAATGGTTCCACCTGATGAATAACCACTCTCATTTCGCCCATTAATCCCTCATCTTCGGCCATCCCAATATGAACTTTACTCTCCACCATATTGTAAAAGGCATTGGCATAATTTTCCAGCGAAACTTTCATGTTTTCACGATGAGTAGAAGAGAGAGATAAGCGATTTAAGGTGCTATAAAAATCATTCAGATCATCGGTAAACTTATCTTTATAAGTGAGGTCATGTCGTAGCAAAAAATCTTTCTCAATCCGACGAAGTGTTAACATACCTATTTGAGCCTTAGCTATATTTAACGCTTTTACCTGCGCTTCTACCTCATGAATGGATGCCCGCATCTCTCCAATCAATCCCCAATCTTTAAATCCAAGATTAAAATAGGCTTGACGGACATTTAAAAATTTCGTTTCATAGTTACGGAAATGGGTTTGGATTAATTGAATCTTAGCCGCCTCTTCCTCAGTGATGATCCCGGATTCTAAAAGGTTATTACAAACTGCTTCAGTATTCTCAACCCCATCCTTAAATCCATCCACATACTTGTTTTCACCGGTCCTGAAAAAATCCGCATCACTCACAGCACGGCCCAGAAAATCCTTTTCATTTCGCCGAAGTTCCAGCATTTTGTTTTCCAGGTCCTGAACCCAGTATTCCACCTTATTAATGTTACCTATTTTTTGAAGCGACAAATAAGTAATGATGCCTATCGCTGTCAATGCAATAATCAAAACAGCCATTAATACGATAAATCGCTGCCGTAAAGTAAAATTTTTCATATAGCTCTTTCCCTGTAAATCCCGTGAATGTTGTCAAAACTCTAAGCCCTTTCTACCATTGAAATTCCATAGGGTTACACTGAAATCTCATAAAAAAACATAAAAAAAAACCGCTTCACCTAAATGAAGCGGTTCCATTATGACTAAAGGATATCTTAATACTCTCCCAGGATACCTTTTACATCCTCAGGAGCAACGCGGCCGTAAACTTTTTCGCCAACGGTTACCACGGGGGCCAATCCACAAGCACCTACACAACGCAAGCTACTTACAGAGAACTTACCGTCTGGAGTTGTTTCACCGGTTTTCACTTTCAACAAACGCTTGAACTCGTCCAATACGTTTTCTGCTCCACGCACATAACAAGCGGTTCCCATACACACAGAGATGGGGTGCTCACCTTTTGGAATCATGGAGAAGAATGAATAGAATGTAACGACACCATACACATGAGCAATGGATACGTTCAATTGATCAGCCACTAATTCCTGCACTTCAGCAGGCAGGTAACCAAACAATTCCTGAGCCGCATGAAGGACATTGATCAGCTCACCACCTTCGTGGTTGAACTTTTTACAGACCTCTTTCAGCTCTTCTACCTTATTTGCGGGTAATTTTATATCTGCCATTTTGTTATCATTTTAAGAAAGAAGTATCAAGTATCAAGATGCAAGTATCAAGATGGTCTTGTGTCTTGTTTCTTGTGTCTTGCTACTCATTACTAAATTTCAATCTTCTTTTTCTTATCGAAATAATGCGTGTGTAATAATTCGTGCGATTTGTGTCCGCAAGGCTCACCCAGGAACTCTTCATACAATTTTGTTATGAATGGATTCTCATGTGACTTACGCAATACTTTATTACGGTCCTCTTCGTAGATGGCACGCTGACGTTTTTTCAACACTTCCATATTTCCATGGTGATAAGGCTGACCGCCACCACCGATACATCCACCAGGACACGCCATGATTTCAATAGCATGAAATTCAGATTTACCGGCTTTGATGTCTTCCAGTAATTTACGGGCATTTCCTAAGCCGTGTGCAATACCGATTTTAATTGGTAAACCATCAAAATCAATGGTGGCCTCACGAATACCTTCCATACCACGTAACTCCTCAAAGTCAACTCGCTCCAATGTTTTCTTAGTGTGCACTTCATAAGCCGTACGTACAGCTGCTTCAATTACACCACCTGTGGTACCGAAGATAACAGATGCACCTGTTGACTCGCCCATAGGCTGATCAAAATCCTCATCAGTTAACGATGCGAAGTTCAGGTTTGCATTACGAATCATCTGAGCCAGCTCACGTGTGGAGATGGACATGTTCACTTCCGGATCACCATCCGTTTTGAACTCATCACGTGAACATTCGTATTTCTTAGCCAAACAAGGCATCACCGAAACAACGACTACATCTTCACGTTTTTTACCCAATTTATCAGCCAGGTACGTTTTGGCAATGGCACCAAACATCTGCTGAGGTGATTTCGCTGTTGAAGGCACATCTTTCATTTCAGGGAAATTGTGCTCAAAGAAATTCACCCATCCCGGACAACAAGAAGTCAGGATTGGCAAGTTGGCATCTTTGTCGCCTTTCAGGAATTTACCCAAACGCCCCAGCAACTCAGTACCTTCTTCCATGATGGTTAAATCAGCTGCAAAGTCCGTATCGAATACGTGATCGAAACCTAACTTACGCAACGCAGAGACCATTTTACCAGTCACCAATGAACCAGCTTCCATTCCAAACTCTTCACCCAATGCAGCACGCACGGCGGGAGCAGTTTGAACAATCACTGTTTTGGTTGGATCCACAATGGCATCCATCACTTTCCAGGTGCTGTCACGCTCAGTTAAAGCACCAGTTGGACAAACGGCCACACACTGACCACAGAAAGTACACGTTGAGTGATCTAAGTCCATTTCGAAAGCCGGAGCTACAACAGATTCAAATCCACGGTTGATCGCTGAAAGCACCCCAACAGTCTGTACGTCATTACAAGCCGTTTCACAACGACGACACATGATACATTTATCCATTTCACGGATAATGGCTGGAGACTCATCCCCTTTATAAGTCGATTGCTCGCCTTTATAGTGAATATCACGAATACCTAAGTTCTGAGCTAAGGTTTGCAAGTCACACTCCCCTGATTTGGCACATACCAAACAGTCAAAGGGGTGATCGGATAAAATCAACTCCATCACCGTACGACGAGCATTGATTACACGCACCGAATGCGTGTTTACCACCATACCCTCTTCACATTTTTGCTTACAAGCAGGTGCCAGATTACGACGTCCTTCCACCTCAACAACACACACCCGACAACCGCCTGGTTTGTTCTCGAAATTGGTATCCTCCAGCTTCATGTAGCACAAGCTGGGAATATTAATCCCAATAGACTTGGCTGCTTCCAGAATGGTAGTCTCTTTTTCGACAACTACCGGTTTATTATCTATGGTTATTTGAACGATTTCCATTCTCTTTTCAATTTACTGTTCAAAACTAGTTCTAAGTGATTACTGCACTGTGATGGCGGCAAATTTACATTTCTCCATACACGCACCACATTTGATACAGATTGCCTGATCAATCACATGAGCTGCTTTTTTATCACCTGTGATGGCATCCACCGGACATACGCGTGAACACAATGTACAACCAATACATTTCTCTTCACTAATGGTGTATTGCATCAATGCTTTACACTGACCAGCCGGACATTTACCTTCTTTCACGTGCGCTTCATACTCTTCCAGGAAGTTATCCATTGTTGACAACACCGGGTTAGGCGATGTTTGTCCCAAGCCACAAAGAGAAGTATCTTTAATCACATTACTCAAGTTTCTCAAGCGCGCCAAATCTTCAATGGTCCCTTTTCCTTCAGTCAGTTTTTCAAGCATTTCATACAAGCGCTTGTTACCGATCCGACAAGGGGCACATTTTCCACACGACTCTTCAACTGTAAAGTCGAGGTAGAATTTGGCCATTGAAACCATACAGTCATCTTCATCCATCACAATCATACCACCTGACCCCATCATAGAACCACTGGCCAATAGATTGTCATAATCAATAGGAATATCCAGGTGCTTCTCAGTCAAACATCCGCCTGATGGCCCACCTGTTTGAACAGATTTGAATTTCTTACCATCTTTGATACCACCACCGATGTCGAAGATTACTTCGCGTAATGTGGTACCCATTGGTACTTCAATCAAACCAACATTGTTTACTTTACCGGCCAAAGCAAATACTTTGGTTCCTTTACTCTTCTCAGTGCCGATAGAGCTAAACCACTCGGCTCCTTGCAATAAGATCACCGGAATATTGGCATAGGTCTCAACGTTATTGACGTTGGTTGGTTTTTCTTTGTAACCGCTTACCGATGGAAATGGAGGCTTCACGGTAGGTTCACCACGCATACCTTCCATCGAATGTATTAATGCTGTTTCTTCACCACAAACAAAAGCACCGGCACCATAACGGATCTCCACATCAAAGCCGAAGTCCGATCCGAGAATATTTTCGCCTAGTAAGCCATACTCACGTGCTTGCTCAATGGCAATTTTCAAACGCGCAATGGCCAAAGGGTACTCGGCACGAATGTAGATCAGGCCTTTATCTGCACCAGTACAGTAACCATTGATAGCCATGGCTTCTAATACTGCATGTGGATCACCTTCCAGAATGGAACGGTCCATGAATGCCCCCGGGTCACCTTCATCGGCATTACATACTACATATTTCTGATCAGCTGTTTCTTTGCGAGTCAACTCCCATTTCAACCCAGTTGGAAATCCACCTCCCCCACGACCACGTAGGCCGGAGTCCATGATCACTTTGATCACTTCTTCAGGAGACATCTCTGTTAATGCTTTACCAAGGGCAGCATAACCTTCACGGGCAATGTACTCATCAATATTTTCAGGATTGATGAATCCACAGTTACGCAAAGCAATCCGAATTTGCTTTTTGTAGAAACCCATGTCTTTTGATTCCGAAACAACTTGGTTGGTTTCCGGATCAGTATATAACAGACGCTTAACCTGACGCCCTTTAATCAAATGCTCAGCCACGATTTCACCAGCATCTTCAGGCGTTACGTGCACATAAAATGTGTTGTCAGGTACCATTTTCACAACAGGACCT
>Ga0193953_1000903_pt1 | contig 14758 bp, 34 predicted proteins | sample BB_4_MG_FD_140325 | JGI IMG/M metagenome (GOLD analysis project Ga0193953, IMG submission 140325) | Microbial mat bacterial communities from the Broadkill River, Lewes, Delaware, United States - BB_4_MG | ecosystem: Environmental > Aquatic > Freshwater > River > Microbial mats | place: USA... | reverse complement strand
CAACAGAGTTATTAACAATATATTAGTTAACATCGGAATCCTCCTTTATAAACACTTCAACAAAATAGCCAGTAGCTAGCGGGTTGCTAGTCAAATTAACATATTTATTAGAATACAATATGATATCACCACCCAATTTAATTCTAGTGATATGACTAGGTAGTTTGTCATTATTAAGCTTTTCTTCTTTAGATTGGGGTATAGCTATATAATCACCTTGTTTTATGGATTCTCTCGCAATCTCCACAAGGTTTTTAAAATCAGCTGCATTTATTTCAGCCATTTCAGTTCTAACCATTTTGTACATCTTCCACCTCCACATTATCAGGATAATTCTCAGCTATTTCTTTCATTGATTTAACAATTAGATCCACTTGATTCTGTATAATTAAACTCTTAGCTTTAACTAAATGTGCAAATTCTCTAAGTTTGTTGTCCCAATCGTCCAACTCGTCTTGAAACTCATCTTTAATACTTTGTGAGATCACATTGTTTTTCAATTGTTCTTCTAAGTATGCTTTTCTATCGAATGCAAATGATTGCACTAACTCCTCAGGGCTATGGAAATCTACTCTTAATAATGCGTTCTCTTCACTTACATTGAACTCTCGATATAATTCATCGATATGTTTTAAAGATTGACCTAGAGCCGATACAGCTGCACATACTATATCTGTACCTTTTTCTGAGTACCCTGCGTGTCCTTGTATTTGTATAAATTGTGGTCCTATTGTTACTTTAGTCATTGTTATTCTCCTTTTCTTCTTTACTTTTATCATTAGTCCAATCGCAATCGCCGAATTCGGATGCTACAACATACGCTCCGTAACATATAGCATACATATTGCGACTTTTACATTTTGGGCATACCATTGGTTGATTGCTCATTCCTATCATATCACCCTCTCCTTTTCTTACGTCAAGACTCAATTAAGAATCTTATTCTACTATTTCTATTATCATTCCTAATACCATCTCCCTTTATATAAAAGGAAAGCCCCTCACACTATGCAAGGGGCAACTGATTCCATTAGAGATAAATTCGAAGCTGACGCCCAGAATCGAACTAGACTTCTCACCAGAGTAAAGAGGAATCGAACCTCGCCTTAAACCATAGGCTATGAGCGGAATCGAACCGCTTCACCGCACCAACGTATCAACTTATTCATCTGTACCTCTATTATACCCCTATTAATTAATAATATCAAGCTACCAATCTATATAGTTACCCGACTCTTGCATTCTATCATTATCTTGTAATGCATGAGGTAACGTTTGCTTTTTAACTTCAACTTCTTCTATCTTAGTTGCTTGCTGCCCTCTTATTTGATTTAATCCAGCTTCGCATATCAACAAATCGTCATGCTCGCCACTCATTGCGTCCGGTCTACCATTCTTATCGTATACAAAGGTTAACATTTCATGCAATGATCTTACATCTTTAATCAAATACAGATAGTTATTAACTACATCTACCATTCCATCTATCATCAATGGTCTTGTTATACCATCTGTTTTCCACCCGAACTTACGTTGTACATCGCCCGATATTGAGTCTTTCTTTTCTCTCATGTATTGATTAGGATAGTTTAATCTTTCTAATTCTTCTAAAGGCGCAGTGTTAAAGTTCATTTCCACGGCTAACAGAGCATCGTGATAGTATCTACCCAAACAATATAATTGCCACGTAAAAGGTTTAGAGTTATCCATTTGCATATGAATAGATGCTTTTCTTTCCTGTGTGACGTTATCCATCAAGCTAGAAGCAAAGTAGTCTTTACCCTCTCCTTTAGTATCACCGAAAGCTGAGTAAGGCCTACCAGGTTCCGGTTGATCGAATATTCTAATCCAATTCTTTTGTTTATCATGCACAAACTCTATAGAGGAATCTACAATATAATCTCTTGTATCTGCATTATTCCATTTAAACTTAAAATAACCCTCTCTATACATTTGGTTTTCATCTAAGTATTTAATACGTTTCATTATCTTTTCATTATCAAATACAGGAGTTCCTGAGAATATAAACGCTTCTTCAGGTGTTGTAGGGTTCTCTTGCTTCATTTGGTTCAAGTCTCCGTTACAAGAGTTCTTCTTTTTCCACCTCCACCAAGCTACACGTTCGATAGACAAGTTTAGATCATAATACAACCACCTTTCATATTCCACCATAGATTGTATAAAGTAATCTTTATCGTTGACAGACTTAGTATACTCTTCATGTTCATACCACGGTAAAAACAAAGGATAAAAAGCAGATTCACCTTTAACTGCTTTGTCCCATTCGGTTTTAAAGTCATTCATACCATTAGCAGTAGATTCTATTATAACCCATGTATCTAAGGCATCAGGAACTGATTGAAGTATACCAGTCAATTGTTTATCAGGACTGTTAGTATCAGATCCTTCCCAAAATGCAAATTCTGACAGGTGAACATAATGGAACGTATCAGAACGTCCTATACCTGACTTACCTGCAGTTTGTACCTTTACCTTAGAGTTAATACCTTTTCTATTGCCTTTGTAGTGTGTAGGCTCATTAAATATTAATTCTGTACCGTTTGAAGCTTGCTGCAGTGGTTTTACATCATCATCTAAGTTATTATAAAAATATTTAGTCTTAGCAAACAACGCTTGTGTAGAATCCGATCTATGAGCAACTACTAAACCATTCCTATTTTCTTTGGTAGAGGTATTATAAACCATTCTACCCTCTGTATCAGTAGACAAGCCCATTTGTCTCGACTTGAGTATGATTACTCTTGGCGGTTTCCCCTTGTCTCTTAAGTCTTGCATAACTTTTTCTAGTTTCTTTTGAACGTGATTTTGTTCTAACTTAACTTTGTTACCTTCTTTGTCAGTTATCCAAAGATGTTCAGCAGAAAAAAGATGATAATCGTTTAAGATCTCATCTCGTCTCTCTTCTTCTAACAATCTTAAAAGTTCTATTTCTTCTTTATCAGTTAACATATATTTACCTCGGTGTTTCTTCGGTGGAGAAACCGCACTAAACAGTTGCAATTGCTTACTTCTTATTTTTGTATAATAACTCTTTGATCCTAGCTTTTCTTTGTTCAGGTGTTAATACTTCCTCGTTTAAGTTATGATTAACGTTTTTGTTTTCAGATTCAACATATTGTTTCGACCTAAATTGATCAGGACGTCTATTATTCAGCCATGCCATTATAGCAGCTGTATCGGGTTGATGCTTCTCTATATACTCAACTTTGACCGGTTCACCTTGAAATTGGAATATCTTAACAGCTTCTTCCTCATAGCCTGTAGCCTTCTTATACAGTGAGTTAGCCACGTTCATATCAGCTTCTATTTTACCTTTTTTAATGGACTCTAAGAATTGAGGTTCAGCTTTCTTCCAATTGTTGATAGTTGCTTCGCAAACATTGAAAAAATCAGCGATTTCCTTATCCGTAGCACCTAGCTTACAAAGCTTAGTTACTTGTTCATTATACTCTTCTTTATACTTTGTTGGTTGACCTGCCATCAGCTCACCTCCTCTACTCTATTATATCATATATCTGTATAAAGTTAAAAAGAGGGGTTTAATCCTCTTTGATCTTGTGTTCTATATTCATAGACCAACTATAATCTATTCGTTTGCCGGCCCAATGCCGTTTGATTTGCTGACTCTATTGTCTTTCACAAACTCTATAATCGTTCTAGTGTCTGATCCTTGTTCTTCAGTTTGAAAATAAGCAATACTTAAATTGTGTTCTTCTGCAAGTGTTGTTAACTCTTTAATCAATTTATTCATAGTTCCCTAACCTTTCTACACTGCTCTTAAGCATATGTATTTTACGTCATCACCCAATTCCGATATTTTTCTAAATCCGACTCCTGTTTTAATAAATACAATACTTTCGTGCTCTCCGCAATAATCTTTAAAGTCTTTGCCTAATACAGTGGTCTTACCTCCTGGCATTTTCTTTAGTTTCTCTACATTTCCGTCTAGATGTTCAATATTGACATATACTACTCTATTCATAATCTAGTAACCTTTCTCACCTCTCCTGACGATGCTGTTCTATAAAACTCTTGAAGCTTGGTTTCTAATACTTGTCTGCTTTTAATAACATTAGGTACATTTTCTGAATACGCTTTAATTACATTAAACACAGGCTTTGGCATCCATGTATCTCTGTACCCTAAGAACCTAAATCCGTTTATTACTAGCGGTACAAATCTTTTAGTTACAGTTCTACCCTTTTTAGTTTTCATTGTTCACCCCTCTCTTTATTCTACCATAAATTCGCCTTAAAGTCTAGTATTTGCAACGGTTACACTAGTATAAATACCGCCATTTACCCTTGCATTTATCATACAAATGCCCTTTATACCATACCACTTTATCAGTACCCTCTGCTATCTTTTTCCCTGGTTTTTTGTAATCGCTCGTTTTCATACTCCTCTTCCTCCAATTTGCATAATACAATCCAACCTGTGTATAGTAATACAACTGTTATTAATAAGCTAATAGACATAACCACCCTCCTACTTCTCAGGCATAGTGTAGATAGCGCCTTTTCTCATTTCTTTGTAAGCATTTAACTTATCCTGTTTATTTGTAAAATCGTTAACTCTGAAATCTAAATTATTTAAAACATAACATTCTCTAATATGATTCTCTATCTCTTCCATAACTTCCTTTGCTCGTTCTTCTGATTCGTAAGTGCCTAAACGAATCCAAGCAAAGTCAGGATTTTCCAAACTATTTGCATAAATTTTTTCGTCTTCAATCGAAATATAATAAGGTGTATTAATTGGTATTATATTCCCATACTGACTCTTAATAATTACCATGCTCCCTCCAATTCTTCTACGTGTACTACACTCACTCTACCATCATCTGCAGATGTTAACTCTAATGCTGATAGAGAACACTTTTTATAAAATCGATCTGTTATAGTGTAACTGTTACCTGCTTGGTCTGTTATAGTAGTTCCTATATCATACATTTTGCAGCTCCTTTCTGTACGCTTTCATTAACGCTTTTAAATCTTCTTCGTCAACAGGATAATCCTCATCCATATCACCATTCCATACAAAATCAAAACTTGTTTTTATAGCCCATTCAAAAGCCTCACCTAACTCAGCATACTCATCTGATTCGCATTGTTTAAATTGAGCAAAATCAACGTAACAACTGACTAATTCTGCAACGTTTTCCATTTCGTCAAGTTCTTCGTTAAATTCTTTCAGGTTATCAGACTTTCTATAAATATCAAACGCCATATCTTGTATTGCGTTTTCTAATTCCCTTGAATGTTTCTCAAGTTCCTCAACTCTCTCTTTAAGCTTAACATTCTCTTTATGAGATTCTATGAGTTGGTCAAGTTCTTGTTTTGCTTCAAATATTTCAATTTCTGAATCACCATCTGTTACTAGATCTATAATAAACTTTATTGCTTTATCACCTAATTGTTTACTCATACCCCACCTCTTCCTCTAAGTACTGAAGATATTGCTCAACTATGTATTTATTAAGCATATATTCTTCAGGAGTTTGTTTATCATAATTGTTATCTTTAAGCCATTGTTTAAATTTAGGACTTGCAGTTTTCATTTTCGCACTTCCTTTTCTTCAAGAGGACAATTGTCAGGTCTTGTAATGTCGCTGCATTCAATTCCTATTTCACCATCTTCGTCAAACCCGCACACGACATTGCCAAACGTACTTATATATCTAATCTGGCATTCTTCGCAATGCATAATCCTTTTCTTAGGTTTAAAACTATACTCGTAATTCATACTACCCTCTCAATCTATTTCTAGCACAAACCTTAACAGGTCTGATATACTGTGTTGTTAATACCCTATCATGTTTTTTATACACTATTTTAGTAGCCTTGTATTTGATTTGATTGTAGCTTTTACAAATCAATTTATCCAGCCGATCATAATAATATATTAAATCATATAAGCTTACTCCCCACAAAGATTAATCACCTACCTTTCTATTATCTGTTTTCATACTTCCTCCTAATCAGCATCAAAATACATTTCAAATGTTTTCCCACATTCTTCGCATTCTATCTCGTAAGTTTCCCCGCATTCTTCTTTATCTACTTCGCACCATTCTTCGCCACAATAAGGACATTTAATATTTGTGCAAGTTTGGTAAATTTCGATATCGGAATAATATCTGTATATCTTTTTCATACCTACCTCCTAATCCATGCAGCTTCTTCTAATTTTGCCACAATCGACTTTGTATCGTTCTCTGAGAGCCCATGTCGCTCTACCGCCAGGGTCTGATTCGCAGCGCTCCCAAGAAGAAACGGCTGATGCTGTAAAACCTATATTATCTCCATATTCTTTTTGAGTAAGACCTCTTGATTTTCTATCTTCTCTTATAGCTTTAGCTAATTTTAAAAACATATTACCTCCTATCTAAATCTTTCGTTCAAGTCAACCTATGGCGTTTGTTAACATTCTTCAAACCTTTGAGTTCCGCCGTACCACTTCATTCTAAAATTACCTGTTTCTCCATCCCTGTTCTTTGCAACGGATATATCAGCATCATGAGTATTAACATAATCTCTTTCGTTTTTATGCCAATAGTCAGGTCTGTTGAGAAATAATATCACATCTCCATCTTGTTCTAAAGATCCGGTTTCTTTTAAATCTGACATAATAGGCATTCTTTCACCTATCGGTCTGTGTTCTAAACTTCTGCTTAATTGACATAAACATATAACGGGGATATTTAACTCTTTAGCCATTTCTTTTAGCAACTGCGAGTCATATGATCTCTTTTCGTAGGTAGTGCCGCTTATAGTCGGTTTCAACAAATGAAAATGATCAATTATCAAAACGTCAAGCCCATGTAATTTTTTATGCCTTTTCGCTTTTCTTAGTATATCGCCTACCTTTTGACTACCCTTGTCTGATATAGCGATATTTTGCTCGAATAGTTTTGCTGATGCATTTGTCAATCTTTTAATACTATCAGAATCTAATCGCCTATCTTTAATAATTTTCAAATGCACCCTTGATTGGTTAACTAACATTCTTCTCACAATCTTTGCGTTTTGCATTTCTAAACTAAATATTGCAACGCTTTTGTTTTGTGCTGCTATATTCAACGCTATTTGATTTGATAAAGCTGATTTACCCATTGAAGGTCTAGCACCTATGTAAATAAGATCTCCTTTTTTAAGCCCGTTTGCATACAAGTCAATCCCCTTCATTCTTGTCATAAGTCCAGGATCTATCTTTCCGTCATTATATTTTTCTATGGCGTCAACTTCATCTATGACGATATCTTTAATCATTACAAGTTCGCCATCGTCATACTGGTTGAAATCGTTTGACTGTTTAAACAAGTCTGTACTGTCAACCCCATTATATGCATTGTTCATAATTTCTTGTGCTAATAATATCTGCTTTCTTAAAAGAGACTTTTGTATGACAACTTCTTCAAAAGATTTATAATCAGCCGATGAATAAGCAAGCGTTGTGCAATCGTTAATATAAACCAAATCTATGTTTGTAGCTTCTTGGATAGTAATTAAATTTGATTTATTACCTAACTTACTTAGAGCTTCAAATATTCTGTAGTTTGTCTCTAAATAAAAATCTTCTTTATTCACCCTAAAATCAGATAAAACAGTGCAATCATTTATAGCGTGACCTATGAGAGCCATTTCAGCACGTTTGTTATAAGGTAGTTCCATCTGCGTATTCAATAGTCTCCTCCGATAAATCTTTAAACTGTAAGTTTCCATCGCTTTGTTGTTTCTGTTCTTCTTGGTAGTTTGAATCTAAATAATCAACATATCCGCTATTAAAGAAAGTAGAACCATTCTGATATTTAAGCCAATCGTTTGAATCAACATACTTAACATACCTGTCTAAGCATCTTTTAAATTCATCACCTAGCTTGTATATCTTTTTCTTCTTACTTTCTGATATTTTACCCTTACCCTTTTTGCTAGGATACAACTTCCAACATTCTTCAAAAAACACTATATATTCATTCTTTACATTCTTTACATTCTTGTCTGTGTTAGATTGTTGTTCATTTGTTGTTATTTTGTTGTTAGATTGTTGTTCAGTTTGTTGTTCGCCTTGTTGGTAGAACTCCCAATTTGCAACAGTTATAACAGAAAATTTGTTGTTCGATTTCACTTCGATTTTCTCTCGTTTTTCAAACGTTTTCATCAACCGATAAACCTTGCTTTCGTCCATGCTTAATTCGCTAGCTGCTTTCTTTCTTCCGAACACAAACTGACCTTTGCTTAGTTGTATTTCTTGCAATCCTACATTAGCAATTCTAGATTTGTGGCTAGCTTTGCACAAACACCAAATCCAAAATTTTAACCGGTCAGGATTTTGAAAAACAAAGCTATCGGTTACACCCCTATGTAACTTAAACCAACCTTGATCGCTCATTACTTTTCCTTTCCTAATAGGTGATCAACAGATACTTCTAAAACCTCCGACATCCTAAGTAATGTTTCTATTGACGGCCACTGTGTCCCTGTCTCGTATCTACTTATAGAAAATGCTTGTACGTTTACCAGTTCTGCTAATTCTGATTGACTTAAACCTTTTTTTATTCTTGCTATTTTTAAATTTAACAATTCGTTTTCACCACCTTTCAATTTATTATACTACTTTTAAAGTATAATGTCAACAATAAAAAAGAGGTTTTTACACCTCTTCTACTTTCTTTCTATAAAACATATAACCCTTTTCGAATAACGTTGATCTCCTACCGTTTAAATGATCGTATATATAACTGGGTACGATTCCTAGATAATCACCTAGTAATTTAGCAGTTAAAAACGAATCTACAAATTCACCGTTATAGTACAGGAGTATTGGTTGATATTTAGCATCGTAGGGTAGGTCTTTCTGTTCTGTACACTCCTGAGCAAATTCTAGTTTTTCTATTAACCTGGTGATTTTAGTTCTCTTTCTTAATTGTTCTAAAGTCATAGTACCTCCTTATATCCTTCTCCGTATACTTCGATATACTTCTTTTTTACACTAACCATATGCAACCCACATTTGACATAACCTTGCTTGTTAACCTTTAATATCTTCTCAGGAACATTACGCTTTGACGTGCCGACATAATGGCTTCTAGCATGAGATTTAACCTCACAGGTTTCTTTGCATATAGAGTAGTTCGGAAGAAATTCAACCCATGTTTTATTCATAGTATCACCTCTCACAATTATAGTTTACTTCGCTTACATAACATCTATAATGTAGACACCATAGTTTGCCGTTTTTCTTGATGCAGCTGCATTGCTTGTATATTGATTTTTTACAGATCATTCTATCACCTCAAACCTTTCTAATATAGAATATACAATTTTTCTTGCATCTTCTGGTAATTGTTCGATTTTGCTACCTAATGATGCTTGACTAGTCAGCCGAGCAAAATCATCAGGTTTTAAATCTATCGTTCTAATAACTGGATTGTGCTTTATTTCATTAGCTTCGCAGGCATAACAGATTTTTCTATTGCCATGCAAGTGCTCTATAGAACTCTGACATATCTTGCATCTTCTCATATTACCTCCTAGAATAGTGATAGTTGTTCGTGTTCTAAATCGTAATTTTCCAAAACCACTATCATTGTTCTGAATGGAGCAGTATTGTTAGAACCCTCAAATTTCAACCTACCTTTTATAAATCTAAATTCAACACCTTTTTTTAGATTTCCATGTAGTTTGATCATATAAAAATTTATGAAAATATATTGTATCAGTTCTTGCCGGAATAAGCATAACTACTTTCGTATTCGGTTTAGAAGCTTCTATACAACATTTTTCTATCCATATAGGAAGATCTTTACCATAAGGTGGATTACAAAATACTATTTCATTTTCCCAAGATTGCATTAAACCGTTTTCTTTTTCTGTGTAATATTTCACGCACTTCGCGGTATGTTTTTCGCAACAAGGATCTAACGTGAAATTAAATTCTTTATTTAATTTGTTAAAAAATTCAATAGGTGTGCCCCATTTGTTATTATTGCTCATAAATATTGCTTTTTTCATCAATACACCACCCTCTCTAAATTTAAAATTGCATCCCATATCTCATTAAATATAAATTCAAGAGATTGCTGAGACATTTGATCGTTATCAATCTTTTGATTCTGTAATTCTATTTTATTTGCATCAACTTGCTGAGATAATTCAGCTAATTCTTTCTTAACCTGAGTAATCTGTAATTGCAAATCGATTAATTTTAAAGATTGAGTTAAATTTTCAGCTGCTATAGTTTCGTAATTAGGCTTGTATAGCTGAAATTTAGATTCTAACGTGTTTAATCTATTAGCGTGTACAATTAATGCAATTGGTGAAGTTATAATTGCTATAGCCAATATCATTGCTACCATGTGCATATATGGTTTATCTTTTGGGTTGAATAAATTTTTAAGCATTTAACAACCTCCATTTACACGTCATATTTGCATTTTTTTCATCAGCTGCAGATTGTTCTTCTGATAAAAATTTATAAAATTCTGATTCAATAACAACTTTTGTTGTATTAACTTCTAAAAGAAGTTCTTCTTTATTTCTTCGATGGATCAATTTTACAATAGTTGTTCTTTTACTATGGATATTTTTCTTATTGGTAATGCCATAGTGTTTTTTAATAAACTCATTTAATTCAATGTAACCTGGTTTAAACATAAATCCTCCTTTTGCTTTCCTATATCCTAATAACAATATAACATGACGCAACGTGCGTTACAACGCAAAATATTTTGCACCTTAGAATAAAAAAAGAACCCGTTAAGGTTCTATAATATCATCTAATGTAATTTGACCGTTTTTTAATGCCTGAGCTTCTTCTTTTAATATAAAAAGACTCTCTAATGCTTGTTTCGCAGTTTTGATCTGCAAATTATAATATTTAATTGCAATTTCTATTTCTGCAGGCTTCATAGGACTTCCTTTACTGCTTCTAGTAATGCGCTTGATAGTTCAATATTTTTATACTCTTTTGAGTATTCCGGCGTTTCTCCACATTCTACAACCCACCATCCATAATCTCTGTTTTCTGATTCGTCATTATAAATAGAAACCAAAGAGCATTTACATCTTATTATCTCAATCAGCTTGCCTATTGTAAATAATTCAAACTCAGTTCCAAATCTTATTCGCGTTAAATCTTTTCTGCCAATTAAAGCAAGAAGTTTGTTTTGAGTTTCTTCCGATAGTTCTTCAAACTGGTTAAAACTTATATGTTGTTTCATAAAACCTCCTTCAACCATTCCATATCATAAATACGGATGCCTATTTTTCTACAATCTTTTAAATTCATGCTTACTTTTTTAACACTAGAAGCCCACATAACAAAATCAAATTTCTTAATCATGTACATTTCGGGTTTTTCTATCTTTGTATGAGGACGCCATTTTATTACCAGATAATCCATGGATTTAATTTGATGATATTTTAAATTAACTTCATGGGTAATTTTATTAAATACATCAAACTTTAAAGGATTATCATCCCACATAGTTTTAAGTTCTATAAATATGCTTTTATCGTTTATAAAGCACTCTATATCGCACTTCTTATCTTTCTTTCTACGTTTGCTTGAAGAAAGCGTTTCTTCTTTTCTGTAAGGAATACCAGCGTTATCAAACATAATAAATGATTCTTCTTCAAAAGCAGCGCCATGAGAAGCGCCACTTTTCCATTTTTTATTTTTACTCATACCAACCTACTGATTTTATAATTTCAAGATCAAAATTATTTAAAACAAAAATTATTATTAATTCTGTTCTATTGCTGTAAGCGTAAATATTTGCCCAGTCATTTTGAGAAAAATCAACATCTAAGAACTCGTTAACTTTATTTCTAAATTCTTTTCGTGCTTTCTCAGATAATCCGCCTTTGCAACAATCCCTTGATAAAGCTTGTATAACTTTAACTTTAAAGTCAAAATCATTTTCTAAATCTTCTAATCTCATGTAAATGTTGTGCTTGCGATGCAAAATCAATTCGTTTCTCATATTGATAAAACACCCAGGAAAACCACGATAACATTTGTCTAAAGATTCTCTGATACATTCATTGTTCCAACCAGCCATCTAATCAACCTCCAAACTCAAACTAATTCCATTTCGATAAACTTTATCTACAACCAAAGGTTTACCAACTGTAACTATAGAAATTCCGTTTGAATGTTCTTTTATTCTAACAATATCACCTGATTCAGTTGTTATTGTGAGTCTACCGTTTTTAGGATTTATTTTTGTGTTTAACATTACTCACGCAACCTTTCTTCAAATTCTTCCAAACTAATTGGACCAGTTAATTTTTTAGTGCTTAAACAATATGCGCATTCGCCACATCTTCTAGGTTTAACTTTACCAGTTTTAACATCTTGTAAATGACCAATCTTAATTGCTACTTCTTGAAGTTTCTCTTCAAACCAATCAGCATTGTTAACATTACCCATGTAAATTACTTCATGATCGGGCTGCGGTTTCTTGTCAACAACAATAACATACACGTCTAAATGTTTACCAGTGTTTTGATAAACAATTTCTTCGTAAATCGCAAACTGAAGCTTGTAATCAAATGCATCAATGAAAGAACATTTTTTACCGTTGATATATGTTAACTTACCAATTTTATCAGTAGTTTTTAAATCTGCAAAATAACCACGTTCTAAGTCTATAAAGTCCAGCATAACTTTAAACTCAACACCAGCAATCTCGCCAGTAAAAATAACTTCATGCTCACAATTTTTCATATCTGTAACTAACTCAGATTTTCTAAGAGTTTCAACCATAAGGTCGGCACGCTCAAAATCAGCTCTTAATTTACCTGATTTAGTGTAAATTTTATCATAATTATCATTAACAAACTCTTGGAATGCTTCAGACCCTTCTAACCAACTATGAACATAATGACCAATTAAAAATGCTTTTTTCTCAGGCTTTTCATATTTACCATTTACAACCGCTATTTCTCTAGCTTCGCAACCACCTTCGATTAAATTGCCAAATACTTCAATGCCCTCATGCTCCATATCGTAAGCTTTAAATGATGATGATCCAAAATATTTCGATTCAGCTTCTTTGCTAAAATAGTTCTTTGATGTTAATTCCATAATTAATTTCCCTCCGTTTCAAATGGTAAACCCTCTGTATCTTCGTCTATTGGTTTAAATTGATCTTGCTGTTGTTCTTGTTTAAGTTCTTCAGCAACCTCTGTATATTCCGCATCTACAACAGGATCTTCTTTTTTAACAAAAGTATTAGGAACTTCTGTATTTTTCTTTTCTTCTTCAAATTGCATACCAGCTGATCTGTCAAATTCTTTTGATTGTTCAACGGAATCAAATTCTTTTGATATATGCTTTGTCAACCTTCTTAATACAGTTTTCTTATATGCTTCTCCAGAAGTCTTAGTCCACATTAAAGAATTTTTAGATTTACTAAAGTTGTTTCTAATTTCTTCTATTTCTTTCTTTGACATTGTTTCGTATTCCATGCCGCCGTCTTGGTAAAGAACAACTGCAAAAGCTCCAAGAATAGCACCATCATTAAAAGGTTTAGGTGTAAAGTTAACAACTTGCTCACCATTAACAATAATTTCTTCAAATTCGTCATTTTCTCTAACTAATTTAGCGTATATGTCTTTAATAGGTCTTACAGAGTATTTTCTAACTAACTTTATTTCGCCTTTATAATCTGTTTGAAATTGAAGATCGTTTCCATACGGAATTGCATAACATTCTTTCATAAAAAAATCTAATCCTAAAAAAGCGCCTTTTAATAAAGTTCTTGCAACACTAAGCGGTTGACATTTTTCTATATTTTTTGTATCTGTAAGAACCGTCATACAATTTTGAATAAATCTTGTTTCATTAAAACCTTTGGGCATTGCGTTCTTTTTAGCTTCAATTAATTTATTTAAATTGTTAGCCGTTGTTTGTAACATTAAATCTTTTTGCGTTTGTTGATTACTCATTTTCTTGATCCTCCTCATGTTTTTGAATAGTAATAATTCCTTTTTCTGCATTCATTATAACTTTATCGCCAAGTTTTAACCCAGCTACTTGTAAAAATGCTGGATGAATAGAAACACCCATGCTTGAATTACTTATTTTTTTAACTTTCAATTACTTCACCTCCTGATATAAATATATATCAAAATATATATAATGTCAATATAAATATAGATATTTGTATAAATAAAAAAGAGCCGTTAGGCCCTTAATTTTATAATGAGTTTGAATAAACTACTTCACCAGTTTCGGTATCAGCAGGCATTGTAATAAATGCTTGAATATCATTAGACTCGCAGAAGTCTACAACTTTCTTTTGATTATTAGGATCAAGTTTTTCAAATCTATCAAGACACATAACTCTCAAATCTCCCATTTGATAATGAGCAATTCTTAAAGCTGTATCAAGTTTCTCACCATCTGAAAGACCATCTAACAAAGTACCGTTAATTCTGATCAAACCGTTTTCATCTACTGCAATACCATCTACAGGTAATTGATATTGTTGCAATAAAATTGATGGCATTTTTCTAGCAGTTTCAATAACTTCGGTTAATTCAGAAGAATAACGAGATTTTTCAGCAACTTTAACTTCCATAATATCTTTGTATCTGTCCCATTCTCTAAGATGAGAACGCATATTGTCGGCATTGGTTGCTTTGTCTTTAAGCGGTTCAATTTCAATAGTTTCAGTTTTAGAAAGATATTCATCCCATTTAGAAAATAATTCTTTCTCATGATTAAT
>Ga0193953_1000901_pt1 | contig 14782 bp, 17 predicted proteins | sample BB_4_MG_FD_140325 | JGI IMG/M metagenome (GOLD analysis project Ga0193953, IMG submission 140325) | Microbial mat bacterial communities from the Broadkill River, Lewes, Delaware, United States - BB_4_MG | ecosystem: Environmental > Aquatic > Freshwater > River > Microbial mats | place: USA... | reverse complement strand
GTTAGCTGCTGTCTTCCATTGACTCTATTTTAAAGTAAGGTTTTTTCATGTTATCAACCGACTCGTTCTTGAAGTCGATGCTCTCTGGTGCCCAAATGCTTTTTGTAGCATTCGGAGCACTCGTTTTGGTCCCACTCTTAACCGGCCTAAACCCTAGTGTGGCTCTATTTACCTCGGGTGTGGGCACGCTACTGTTTCAGTGGGTCACACATCGTTCTGTTCCTATCTTTTTGGCCTCTTCTTTTGCCTTTATAGCTCCTATTTTATACAGCACACAAACTTGGGGTGTTTCAGACACCTTAGGTGGCTTAATGGCTGCTGGTGTTGTGTATATGTTGTTAGGCGTGTTTGTTAAGTTTAATGGAGTAGGTTTTCTCCATAGGTTAATGCCGCCCCTTGTGACAGGGCCTGTCATTATGGTGATTGGTCTTGGTTTAGCCCCTGTTGCGGTTAATATGGCATTAGGTAAGACAGGTGATGGTTCGGCCGAGCTATTTCCGTATGTTGATGCGTTAATAGTATCGATGTCGGCTTTGCTGGCAACACTTTTAGCGGCTGTCTTTGCTCGTGGAGTGTTTCGGCTGATACCAATATTGTTCGGTGTCGCCGTGGGAATGATAGTGGCAGCTAGCATGGGGATGGTGTCTACAGCGCCTATTGGTGAGGCGTCATGGTTTGCTGTGCCTGATTTTGTATTCCCTACGTTTAATTGGCAAGCGATCTTGTTCATGATCCCTGTGGCTATCGCTCCGGCCATTGAGCATGTGGGTGATATTTTAGCGATCAGCAATATTACGAACAAAGACTTCATTAAAAAACCAGGCTTACATCGCACACTCTTTGGTGATGGGTTGGCAACGTTTGCAGCGGGTGCCTTTGGTGGGCCACCCAATACCACGTATTCGGAAGTGACAGGCGCTGTGATGTTAACGAAAGCGTTTAATCCAATTGTGATGACGTGGGCTGCCATTTTTGCAATTTTGTTGGCTTGGGTTTCTAAGTTTGGAGCTGTTTTACAAACGATTCCAACCCCTGTTATGGGGGGCATTATGATCTTGTTGTTTGGCTCTATTGCCACGGTTGGTCTTAATACCTTAATAAAAGCACGTGTGGATTTAGCCCAATCGCGAAATCTAGTGATTGTTGCTACTACATTGGTCTTTGGTATTGGCGGTATGACGGTCGGTAACGGCGAGTTTAGCCTTCAGGGGATCAGCTTGTGCGGAATAGTGGCCATCTTCTTAAATGCGGTATTACCGGAAGAAAAAAGTAATACGCCTAGCGATTTGCACGAAGAAAAAGCCGTGGTTGATGATTTAATTGATCATGCTCGTTAGACGTTGCACGGTCTGATTGATTCTTTACTCACTCAGCAGATACGGCCGGTTAAAGTCGTATTTGCTGAGCATGTTCTTGCCCTATCAGTTTAGTAGCGGGGTTAGGGTTCGTTACTAGTCTCTTTTTTAGAAGATTCGACCGTTTCATCTTTTTTGTGCGTATGGCCTTGGATGAACTGGGTTAGTGGATTAATGAGGTCTTCTTCCTCTTCTTTATGTGATTGCACACCACCTGTTATGGCAATACGCATGGCCTGCTCTACGCTGATATCCAGATAGGTTAAACGCTCTTTTTCAATGTATACCGTGAAGCCTCCAATTTGGTAGCTCATTGGCAGGTATACTCCCACGCGGCCTTCATCTTTGAATAAATCTTTACCGGCTTCCTCGCCCGTTATAAAACCTATTAACTGCATTCCATTAACATCGACACTAACTACACTTTTCATGTCTTTTTTACCGCTCAGGTTGAAGACCGAAATAATGTCCTGTATTGCCCCATAGACTGATTTGACCAGTGGAATGCTTTCCATGATCTGGCTACCTAGGCGCATTAAGTACTGCATGCCGTAGGTATTAACCATTAAGCCGACAAAGAACAGCAGAAATAAGCCAGCAATAATACCCATACCCGGTGGAATATCGGCACCATCAGGAAGGATAAATAATAATAGCTGTTGGGTACTATCTTCGAGGAAGGTGATGAACCAAATAATGCAGTAGGCAGTCAAAACAAGCGGTAAGACAGCTACTAATCCTTGTAGGACGAGTTTTAGTGTGCGTTTCATTAAATTTCCTCAATGTGAAGCTGACAGCATACCTTATCCCTTCATAGTTGAGGAAGTTCTTGGAATGAGTCGTATACAAAGTAGGGCGATTGAAAAAATTGCATCCTCCCTATGAAGTTTTAACACGAAAGTGGATTGGGTAATTGAAGTTATTTTCTCGAACTTCTTTTATATCAATGCTTTACGGGCTTGGCATGCGGTTTGCAACATTGCTACTAAGTTTACTGGTTGTATCTATTGGCTCACTTTGAGCCTTAAAAAACGTTTTATTTTGTGTCACTAGGAGAAACATCATGTCTACTGCAAAAAATGTTGAAGAAGTACAAGCTCATAACACAATTGATAAAGTTGCCACTAAAGCGCATGGGGCCGTTGACCGTGCCGCTTCAGCCGCGGGTGCCGGTGAAGAAAAATTACATGTAGTAGCAGAAGAACTGTCAGCGCAAGCACATCAAATTGCAGAAACAGCTAAAGCGCGTTCTTCTCAAGTGTCTAGCGCAGTGGGTGATTATGCACGTGAAAATCCATTAAAAACGGTTGGTATTGCTTTCCTAGCCGGAGCGGTGGTTGCTTCCTTGTTAGGTAAAAAGTAATCCACAGCACAGTGCAGTCCACTGTTCCTGCTTATTGAAGTTTCCGTCTGAGGATGCAGCATGTCACTACACGCAGAACCCTACATAGCTAAAACTCAAAGTCAGGACCAAAGTTTACCCCCGCAGGGCGAACCCTCTCAGTCTGGTAGTGATCGCACAAGCGAAGAAGAGCTACAGTCTACTTTTGAAGGGAGCTCGCTTTCCGATGTGGTTACAGCCTATACATCTTGGGGAACAGAAGTTCTTAATCTTGCGCAGTTAGAAGCGAAGTTAGTGGTTCGTTCCGCGATGAGAATGCTAGCGTTAGCTTGTAGTATCTCCATTTTATTAGTGTCGGCGTGGATACTCGGCATAGCTTCCCTCTCAGTATGGATATGGCAGGCAGGGGTCTCCCTGCCTGCTGTTCTTTTGATGACCGCTGTCGTCTTGTTGTGCAGTGCTTTTGTTCTATGGAGATGGTTCCTTAAAACTTCGACGCACTTGTCATTTAACAATACGTTGAGCCAGTTGTCGTCCAAGCATACCCAAAGCTCAGCAATGGATAAGGATGCATAAGGTCAGGCTGTAGATACAGCTTAATATTAGAGAGGAATACAATGGACGAATCACTGTCTAGCCTTGAAAAAAGCGTAAAACATCATGCAAGTCATGCCATGATGAAGCGGCAAATCGCGTCTGGAATGAAAACCGACTGGGTGAGTAGCGTAGAGCGAAAAATGGTTAAGCCCCAAAACTTATTTATTACATTTGGTATTGGATTTTTAACGAAAGTTCCGGCATTTGAGTCTTCTCAAAATGCTGAGCAGCCTAAGCAATCGAGCGCTTTAATGGGGATTGTAAAAACACTGTTAATTACGAGTGTACGTAGCCAATTGCTCAAGTGGCTTAATCGTGAATAATCAGCCAAATGCTGGCTTGTTATTGCCACTATGCGCCACTATGCGGGCTCTATTTCCTTATTGCTTCCCTTTAATTCGGCATGCTAATGCTTTCCTTTCTTAATGTGAAACTGCTGAGAAATTAATTTCTTATAGTTTTACACTATCACTGTTCTTGTGAATTGTTATTTTGTTAAATCGTCATATTCCCCTATGATGTCTAATAAGTAAGCTGTTGCGCTAGTCCATAGGTCCTTACTGGCCTCTGATGCGAGCGAACAGAAGAGCTTGGACAATTAACGTCTACAATATAGTACTAGCACCGAACATGTATTTTGCTCGGTGAATATTGAAATTACTTGAGCTGCTAGTTTCAGTATTTTCATTTTTGAAAGAAGGGGTTGTTGCGATGCAATCAAGAATATCTAAGTTGCCAAGTTGGGTACAAAAAATGAATTGGAAAAAAGCTGCTAGTGCGAGCTTTGTGTTCTTTTTCGCTAAAGGCATGCTTTGGGTTGCCGCCGCCGCTTGGGTTGCTTTAACTGTCTAATTTCAGGTGGCTATTGCAAATACTATAGGCGAGTAAACTCTTAACAAGCGAGTTACTAACCGCTAAATAATCCAAAGGTTAATAGTTATTATGGGCACTTCATCTGATAAAGAGATCAGAATGGTTGCTGTGATCTTTCGAGCCAAAATACAATTTTTAGACGATGATTATCAAATAATGGCCGCAAAAATGCGACAACTGGCGTTTGATCACTATGGCTGTTTAGATTTTTATGCCGTGACCGAAGGTGATCAAGAAGTGGCTGTTTCGTATTGGCCATCACATGAACACGTTAAAGCTTGGCATGCCGATAGTGAACATAAACAGGCACAACGGTTAGGGCGTAACCGTTGGTATAAAGAATATTCCGTAGAGGTAACAGAGGTTGTTAGGCAATACCGAGCCGAACCTAAGTTTTAGAGCTTACTGTTCTTATCCGGGAGAGTTTTTAACAACTGACCGATAGAAAAAGCGCTGCCGATTTTCCTCGCTCAACAAGTCTAAAAGCCGTGTCATAATAAAAATGACAGTGACCGCGAAAATGAGTCTTCCCCAAAAAATCGTATAAAAATCAGCACCTATCATCAGAATGAGTAGGGTGTCCTCAATAAGACTATGCAGTAAGTTCAGTAGCATTATTGACGTGAATACATCTCTGGCCGCTATTTTCCCGTTTTGTGCTTCATTAATAAGTAGTCCTCCTCCAAATGATAAGCCTAATGTAATGCCTATTAGTGTAAGACTGGTCGCTTGTTGGCTTATTCCGAGCACTTTTAAGAAGGGGCGTAGCGCAATAGCGATGAGTTTTTCGATACGCAGAATACGTAGAATTTTTAGAGTGAATAGAAGCACGGAAATGACTGCCAGAATGATAAATAAGCCGACGATCTGGTCTTTTGCCCATCCAACTAGACTGGTATCGGTAGATACTTCAAAGTGTAGCAAGCTATGGGCTGGTGTGGCGAAGTAATCCCCACTGCTGTAAAGCACATTTAACAAAATACCTAACAATAACCCACCACCGACTCGCACTAGGAGTGTTATCCACAAGCTGATACCTGCTTTGCGTGCAATGGCCGCTTCAACCGGCAATGCGTGGGCTAGCAGCATCATGGTGCCTAGTATCGAAGCTTGTGCAATTGTTAACGGGGTGTCTAACGGCGTGTTGGCTAATATGATTAAGCCCGCATAGATGTTGGTAAAAATGGTAGTGGCCCACACTAACCCCATGCTCTCAGGCAAACCAACCCATTGCATGAGAGGGGAGATGGCTAAACCAATATAATATACTAGCCCTAGCTCTTCTAAGATTTTTACACAAATAATGGCTGGGATCAGCACTTTGAATAACGTGGTCGATACCGTAAAAATTTCGCGGACAAGTTGGTAGAAAAACTGCTGAAAATTGGCCATTTGGTGCTCGTAGCTACGGTTAATAAAACGCTATTATAATGCTCATTCATTACCTTGAACGACTTTGCGATATTCATCGGGTGTTGTTTGTGTTTGCCGTTTAAACATTGCAATAAACGCTGATGCGCTCGCGTAACCTAAATCTAATGCAATATTTTCTACAGTCAGCCCCGCTTCTAACTTTCCCATCGCCTTGATGACACGTAAACGGTTGCGCCATTCACCAAGGGGCATGCCTAAATCGCGTTGTGCACGCCTAGATAGCGTACGCTCAGTAGTGTTGGCCAAGGTGGCTAATGTGTGCAGCGTGTCATTGGCGTCTGGATGGTTTTCTAAATAGGTTAATACGGTCGATAAAGCCGGATCATTTGTGCCTGGCAAGTAGCTGCCCATTTGAGGCGCTTCTGATAACTGATCCACAATAACCGAGATGAAGCGCCTAACTTTCTCAGAATACGGCAGTGTAGGCGACGTTTCTAGTAAGTGTTCTAATAAGTTACGAAGTAAATTAGAGATAGATAAGGCACAGCACGTGGTTGGCATATCGTTTAATAGATCCCGACTGATATATAAGGAACAGTGATGAGCTTCATAGCGATTGAGTCCTTGATGTCGTACGCCCTCCGGTAGCCAAAAACCGTATTGGGGCGGGATAAGATATAAGTCTTTCCCCACTTTAACCTCCATAACACCGCTGTACGAATAGACAAATTCGCCCCACGCATGTTGGTGTTCTGGGTAAGCGGCATTGGCAGGGACAACCGCGCTTCTATATACGGCTGATTCTGGAAGATGATCTCCATAGAGGGGCGAAGTGAGCTGAGTTTTCGTCATTGTCGATATGAGTGTCTATTGTGCATTATGTTTTGTCCTATTCTAGCTATATATCTTAAAAATGACAGCGCCATAATGCTAGCTCACTTAAGCGAGGTGGTTTATGGATAATCGTAAAGCGTTAGATGGTCAAGCGTATGGTCTGATGACACTGTTTTGTTTGTTGCTGGGGTTGCAGCAAATAGCATTAAAATTTGTTGCGGCTGACATATCCCCTATCTTACAGATCGCTATTCGCTCAGGTATAGCTGCCGTCTTGGTGGGTTTGGTTATTTATTATCGGCGTATTCCTTTGGTGTTTGCTCAAGGAAGCTGGAAGCCTGGGATTTTAGTAGGTGTGCTGTTTTCGCTGGAGTACGTGTTTCTTGGCGAAGCGTTGCGTTATACCTCGGCTGCTCATGCCGTTGTGTTCTTGTACACATCGCCCATTTTTACCGTGCTGGTTTTGCATTTTATGATGCCGTCCGAGCGCTTAGCGCCATTGCAGTGGGGTGGTGTTCTGCTTGCTTTTATTGGAATCGTAATTGCATTTCTAGAAACGGATACCCGCTTATATGATGATCCTAAGGCTGTATTGTGGGGTGATTTTTTGGCAATTCTTGCGGGTGCTTCTTGGGGACTAACCACGATAGTGATCCGTGTGTCATCGTTATCACGAATATCGTCGATGCAAACCTTGATGTATCAGTTAGTGATTGGTTGTTTAGTGTTGTCTGGCAGTGCTGTTGCGCTGGATCAATTGTATTTTAATCCGAGCGTAGCCGCTTTGCTGAGTATTGGCTTTCAGTCGATAATGGTTTCTTTCTTAGCGCTGATGATTTGGTTCTGGCTGATTAATCAGTACTTAGCGAGTCGCATCGGTGTGCTTTCGTTTATGACACCCGTCATTGGTGTCATTATGGGAGCATGGCTGTTAGGCGAGACACTCACCACCAGCTTTATTGTAGGCAGTATTTGTGTCTTGCTTGGGGTGGTTTTGGTCAGTGCTTATGGGATGATTATGAGCGCTTATGACAAGCGAAAATCTAAGCTATCAATTCAATCTGAATGCTTGAAATAGCCATGCAAGCTTCCCGCACTAAGGGTTGGTATGCATGGCTATTCATAAAGATGATTAACCGTTAACGTACAATATCAGTACCCGCTTCGTCTTCTTTGACAATCAACGTTTCTTGAAGCGCAGCGTCGTACCATGTCTGCATTGTCTCTGAATTAAGTACATGATCAGCGTACGCTTGGCTTTCTGCTGACAGGGGAATGCCGTAAGTTTTAAAGCGCGATACAACGGGTGCATACATAGCATCCGCGATGCTTAATGCACCAAACAACCAAGGTCCATCCGCTTTATATTCCTGGCGTAGAGCTGCCCACAGATCATCTATGCGAGCAATATCCTGCTGGGCTTGCTCAGAGAGTTCAACATAGCGAGTCGCACGGCAGTTCATTGGGATTTCATTGCGTAACGCTGTAAACCCTGCATGCATTTCGCAGCAGATAGCACGTGCAATAGCCCGTGATTTAGCATTGTGCGGCCAGGCGCTTCCATTTAAATAGTGGTCGTTAACGTATTCACAGATGGCTAGAGAATCCCAAACCTGTAGATCGCCGTCCTGTAAGGCGGGTACTTTTCCAGTAGGTGACAGGGCTGTAATTTTGTTCCTGAATTCGTCTGTGAATAAAGGCAGGACAGTCTCTTCAAAGTCGACGTTGAAGCTGGCGAGCATAAACCAAGCGCGCAATGACCATGATGAATAGTTTTTATTACCAATGATGAGTTCCATGTTACATATCCTTGTGTCGTCTAAAGCTCTTGAAATGTGCTTGCGTGATAAAAAATATAAAGCCATTGTGTATGCTTGTAAGTTAAACGACTAACGAATAGTTTTAATAGCATCTATTTGATTTTTGAATGGGTTGGGGTGGAGGCTAACGATTGGATATTGAGGCGCTAAGGGCGTATATCGCATTTGTTGATACGGGAAGCTTTACGAGAGCAGCGAAACAGACGTTTCGAACGCAGAGCGCCATTAGTATGCAAATGAAAAAACTAGAAGACGAATCAGGACAAAGCCTGTTTCGTAAGAATGGTCGTTACTTAGAGCTAACGGATTCTGGTCGCGTTTTAGTAAGTTACGCTCGTCGTATTATTGCCACGCATGATGAAGCATTAGGGATGCTAGTGGATAGCGGTCAGCAACCGGCTTTACGTATAGGTTGTCCTGATGATTATGCCGAGTCTGTGTTGCCTGAAATAGTGGCTTTGCTGACCGAATTGGTGCCTACATTATCAATCCGAATAGTGTGTGATTGTAGTACTCAATTACGTTTGATGTTAGATAATGGCGATCTTGACCTAGCTATTCTAACGCGGTCTCCCGAAAAAGAAGAAGGCTACTTGTTGAAGCATGATACCGGTGTTTGGGTGCATGGTGGCTTTGAAGCGTTGTTGAAGCGCCCAGTATTACCGCTAATTTTGTATGAAGCTGATTGTAAGTACCATAGCGCAAGTATTGATGGTTTAGAAAAACGGGGACGGGCTTTTCAGCTATTTTGTGCCACACCTAGTGCAACAGTTATTAAAAACCTACTGCGCAAAGGATTGGGGGTTAGTGCTATGGCTCGTTCAAGTTTATCTGTTGGCTTAGTAGAGCTGACGTCAGATCAAAGCGATGCTAATAACTTACCGCCATTGCCCGCTGTTGATATCGTTTTATCGGTAGCGCCTAAGTCTCATCCGCTGATGGGCGTCAGCCAAGCCGCTGAACTTTGTGAGCGTTTCCGCCAACGTGATAAAACAAAGCATCAGAATAGTTAGAGTCGTTGCCAATTTTTAGTAAAAGCAGGGCTTTGCGCCCTGCATAGCAGCGTTTCGGGTGATCAACAGCTCAGAGGAAAATTACTATCTTTTAGAGCTTATGCATAATTGCCCGCTTAAGTTGGCACCTGCAAATTCGTTGCCCGTAGCGGCGATACTGCCGGTGATATTTTGGAAGTAATTTGTGCCTGCTGTTGCGATGAGCTGTTCGTTTGCAAGAAAGTTGGTCAAATCTACTATCCCTGTATCTTTAAATATAATTTTTCCTAAACGATGACCATGAATCGTTTTAGCGTCCAATACTGTGATAGCAGTAAAGAGTTGTTTTTGGTCAAGAGTTGGGAAATTATTGACGGTTTGCCCTGAGTAAGTTTTGCCCTCCATGGGTAGCCCGCCTAATGTGCCTGTCACTGAGCCAGTAAAGCACGTATCAGGTACACCTACTTCTGATAAAAACTGGACATCGGGATACCAGTAACGGCGACCAGATAGTTTCGTGACGTCACAGTGATTATCGACGGCAATCGTGAAGGTGCCTTCGAAGGTGTGACACATCGGTTTTTTTCCCGCATTAGCTAAAGCTGGTAGCGATGATAGGGTTAAACCTATCAATAGGGGTGAAATAAAGCGTTTCCGTAACATGTGTTCTCCTTATGGAGCAGACCGCAGTCCAAACAATAGACACGCTTAGTCTCTTCCTATTAGGCAGAGTTGTAATGCGAAACCCGCATTGTTATTTGCCTATATAAGATTGTCTAAGGTGCTAACCGAATGGCTACAACAGCGGGGTATTGCCCGAATTTAAGTTTAAAAAAGCCTGCAGAGGGATACGGCGAGGGAGGGGATAGAGCACACTGTATTACCTTCCATAGTGAGACGCTTAGGGCTCCATCCGTGTATTGCCCAGTCAACAGGTTACTCTACTGTAAGAGAGATTTTTAGTGGATAAAAGGATTTCGTTAGAAATCCTTAATATTTAACTTTTTTGTATGATTGGAGCGTCAAAATTATTGGGTTCGTCGCTGTAAATGGTGACATTCCACTTAATTATGGGTCCATGTTCTGCATCACAGTTCTCTGCAAAGAAGGCTTTTATCTCTTCGCGCTGACAATGAGCTTCAAAGCTTTCCATATCAGCCCAGATTTCATGAAATACGATGGGAAAGCTATCGCCATCAGCGAATGGACTACTGATGTGGCGCGTCACTGTATACAAAATACAGGCATCTTCACGGTGAGCGTTTGGCTCTAGGGCTTGTAGTTTGGCGAACACTTCATCTTCTAAGCCCGCTTTAGGTTGGAATTGAGCTGTGCAATATACTTTTTTAGACATATTCGATCCTTAAGTTGTCAGCGTCATTTAATGGGGTTATCAAGTGTTAATTATTGGGTACAAAAAAACCTCCCGAAGGAGGCTTTTTTAACAAGCGCCAGTAATTTACTTAGCGGCTTCGTAAGCTTTTACACCTTCAATAATAGCGGCACGAGCTGCATCAGCACCTTCCCAGCCATTTAGCTTAACCCACTTGCCTTCTTCTAGACCTTTGTAGTTTTCGAAGAAATGCTTGATGCGTGCTAATGTCATTTCAGGCAAGTCACTGATGTCATTTACGTCTTTATACATCTTAGTTAGCTTGTCGTGCGGTACCGCTAGCAATTTAGCATCTTCACCGGCTTCGTCTGTCATGTTAAGCACACCAATTGGGCGGCAACGAATCACAGAACCCGGTACAACAGGGTAAGGCGTTAGTACTAAAACGTCTACCGCATCGCCGTCGTCAGCTAATGTGTTGTTGATATAACCATAGTTCGCTGGGTAGAACATAGGTGCAGCCATGAAGCGGTCAACAAAAAGAGCGTCTTCGTCTTTTTCTATCTCGTATTTAACCGGCGAGCTTTCCGCTGGAATTTCGATGATTACGTAGATGTCGTTCGGGACGTCTTTACCCGCAGATACTTTTGCAAAGCTCATGCGTATTTTCCTATTTAAAATAAAAGGTCAGTTAAGAGGGAATTGATCCGATTATAAAAGCCGTATCCGATAGTTTGAATACGACTTACCGGTGATTAGTCGTCTTTGCTCACACCTTTTTTGTGGTACTCAAGAAGTATCTCTACTTCTTTAGAAGAGCCCAGTGCAACAGAGACACGTTCGTGGATGTCGTCTGGTTGGACATCCATTACGTTTTTGTAGCAGTTTGTGGCTAGACCGCCTGCTTGCTCTACCAGCATGCTCATTGGGTTACCTTCATACATGATACGAAGTTTGCCAGGCTTCTTAGGCGTGCGTGCGTCCCATGGATACGCAAAGATACCACCGCGTGTCAGAACACGGTGAACTTCGGCGACCATTGATGCGATCCAGCGCATGTTAAAGTTCTTTTCTCGTGGGCCATCAGCACCCAATAAAACATCGCCAATGTAGTCACGCATAGGTTGTTCCCAGTGACGGTGGTTTGACATGTTAATAGCAAACTCACGTGTTTCTTCTGGAATTTGGACATTTTCATGCGTTAGCAAGAAATCACCTGTATGTGACAGGGTGAACATATTCACACCTTGGCCCGTGGTGAGTACTAACAAAGCTGATGGGCCGTATAAAACATATCCAGCCGCCAATTGTTTGCGGCCTGATTGAAGGTAAGGCTGCTCAGTACTGAAATCTTCGCCTTCAGGGGCTTCTAGGATAGAGAAGATGGTACCAACAGACACGTTCACATCAATGTTGGACGAGCCGTCAAGCGGGTCAAAGAGAACTAAGAAACGGCCATCTTTGTTACCCGGAACTGGCCAGCTTTCTTCCTCTGAAGCAACACCTGCTACTAAGGTGTGATTGAGTAGAACGGTTTTCAAAATCTCGTTAGAAATAATATCTAACTTTTTCTGGCTCTCCCCCTGCACGTTGGTATTGTCCGTTGTGCCTAATACACCGGCCAACGCCCCTTGTCTCAACTTTAATGCGATTTCCTTGCATGCCACCGTTAAAGTGGTGATTAGATCCATTAATTCTTCATCAGTGTCTTGACGACGTAGAAACTGGCTAAGCAGTTGCATGAGGGTTTTTACCTTTGTTTGGGATTAGATATGAAAGGATTTTACGTGATTCATGGGCGAAAATCATGGGTTTAGGGTAAAAATGCGGGATAAAACCACGCGGTTTTGTGTCAATGACGGTATTATTGGAGGCATTCGTTTTAAGGAGATTGTTGGGTGCATATTCATATATTGGGAATCTGCGGTACCTTCATGGGGTCATTAGCATTATTAGCGCGCGAATTGGGTTATAAAGTGACCGGTTCCGATGCTAACGTATATCCACCGATGAGTACGCAGTTAGAAGCTCAAGGCATTGAGCTAATGGAAGGCTATCAGGCTGAGCACCTGCAACCGGCTCCTGATTTAGTCGTGGTGGGAAATGCCATGTCTCGTGGTAATCCGGCCGTTGAGTATGTGCTAGATCAAGGCTTGCATTATGTGTCTGGCCCACAGTGGTTATGCGAGCATGTTTTACAAGATAAGTGGGTACTAGCAATCGCGGGGACGCACGGTAAAACCACGACAACCTCTATGCTCACTTGGATACTAGAGTATGCAGGTATGGAGCCAGGTTATCTGATTGGCGGCGTACCCAAAAACTTTGAAGTGTCAGCGCGTCTAGGCGGATCTCCGTTTTTTGTCATCGAGGCAGATGAATACGATACGGCTTTCTTTGATAAGCGATCAAAGTTTGTTCACTATCGTCCGCGGACAGTGGTTTTGAATAACCTTGAGTATGATCACGCTGATATTTTTCCTGATTTGGCGGCCATACAGCGCCAATTTCATCATCTGATACGTACTATTCCTGCCAATGGGCAGATCATTTTATCGGACGCTGAACCTGCGTTGGATGACGTATTGTCCATGGGGTGTTGGTCGCCAGTTGTTAAAGCATCCTTAGACCCATCTTCTAAGCAAACCGATACGCCTTGGCATGTGGAGCTGGTGGCTGAAGACGGCAGTGCGTTCAATATTTACCTTGAAGGAGAGCTTCAAGGTTGTGTACGTTGGGGGCAAACAGGCCAGCACAGCGTGTCAAACGGATTAATGGCTATTATTGCCGCACGCCATGTTGGTGTTTTGTCAAAGCATGCTATTGATGCTCTTTGTCAATTTGGTGGCGTGAAACGTCGTATGGAAAAAATTGGTGAAGTGGCGGGCGTGACGGTTTATGACGATTTTGCCCATCACCCAACAGCCATTGAAACTACGCTTGCAGGCTTACGCGCGAGTGTGGGTAAACAGCCGATTGTTGCTGTGATTGAGCCTCGCTCTAATACAATGCGTTTGGGGGCTCATCGCGCACTTTTGGCTGAGTCGGCCGCCATCGCTGATCAGGTTATTTGGTATCAACCTGCGGGTATGGGGTGGTCATTAGATGATGTGATAGAAGGGCATCCCCACCAACACGTCTGTGAATCCATAGATTCAATTGTTCAGCAGTGCACCGGCCTACCTTCGGGTACTCAAGTAGTGGTTATGAGTAATGGTGGCTTTGCCGGTATTCATCAGAAGATACTGAATGCGCTGGCTAATTAGTGTGGTCTTTAAATAATTAATAGGTACGATGTGAGCGATTTTAAACAGCGAGTAACGCTAGCAATTACGGGGGCGTCGGGTGTTCAGTATGCGATACGCCTGTTGCAATGTTTAGTGGCTGCCGAGGTGCAGGTGTTTATGATGATTTCGCAAGCCGCTAAAGTGGTTACTGCGACCGAAACTACCTTGCAGCTCCCTGGAGGTAGTACAGAGCAAGAGCGCTTTTTTACGCAGTTGCTGAGTGCTAAACCAAACCAAATTAAGGTGTTCTCACGAGAACAGTGGATGGCGCCTGTCGCTTCAGGTTCAGGCGCGCCTTCAACTATGGTGGTTTGTCCATGCAGCACGGGTAGCTTATCGGCTATCGCGACAGGGGCAAGTAACAACCTTATTGAGCGTGCGGCTGATGTCGCGTTAAAGGAGCGCCGGCAGTTAATCTTGGTCCCCCGCGAGGCCCCTTATTCTGAGATTCATCTAGAGAATATGCTGAAACTTACCCGCATGGGAGCTGTAATATTGCCTGCTAGCCCCGGCTTTTATCATCAACCTAAGTGCATTGAAGATCTGGTCGATTTTGTGGTTGCACGGATCCTGTCGCAAATAGGGATTGAGCAAACCCTGATGCCGCGTTGGGGCGAATCTCTAATCTCATCATCTGATTAATATGTACATACCTTGTCGTACGCAAAGTGTCATGCAGGGTGAGTAATATACTGGCTGTACTAACGGAGCAATTTTAATGGCTAAAATTCTGGCACTTGATACGTCAACAGACGCTTGTTCTGTTGCCTTGAGTCTGGATGGCGAAATCCATGAGGATTTTCGTGTAATACCGCGTCAACATACTAAAGAGCTGTTACCCATGATAGATGCATTGTTGAAGGCGTCTTCTATAACAGTGAATGATCTTGATGCAATTGCCTTTGGGCGTGGTCCTGGTTCGTTTGCGGGTATTCGTATTGCGACAGGGGTGGCGCAAGGCCTTGCATTTGGTGC
>Ga0193953_1000899_pt1 | contig 14801 bp, 13 predicted proteins | sample BB_4_MG_FD_140325 | JGI IMG/M metagenome (GOLD analysis project Ga0193953, IMG submission 140325) | Microbial mat bacterial communities from the Broadkill River, Lewes, Delaware, United States - BB_4_MG | ecosystem: Environmental > Aquatic > Freshwater > River > Microbial mats | place: USA... | reverse complement strand
CTATATGCTGATAAATATATTCTGTCGATGACATTCTAAGATAATTTTTCAAATCATCAATTGGTTTAAGAGATTCATATTCTATATCATTAGCATTTTTTATGGCTAAATCTTTTGCCTTTTTTTGAAATGTATGTTTAATAGTTACTAAAGAAGAATTTATCGCAATTTTTTCAAATACTTTTTTTCTATCACACAGATAACAATTCTCAAATCCAGTTTTAATTGGATGTATATTAATTTTTAAATATGAATCAAACTCTTTAGAATATGTACGAAATAGTTTTAAATCTTTTTCATTTGTTCTATCTATGAGTGTAAATACAGCTTGAAATGAATCATTAAAAAAACTACTAAGTACACTATAAATATATTTAAAAGCTTCTCCACTAGAAATAGCATCATCTACAAAATAAAAACTATAATAATCTTCTTTATTTTTATATGTGTTTGTTAGATTATTTATAGAAAAATATCCTTGCTCTTTATTGTTTAAACAAAGACTATGAACAATTGCATCATTTTCAAAAACAATCTCATTTACAAGTGCTATAAATTCGGCATTTGTATTGTGTGCTGATGTTAAAATTACAGGAACCTTCTCATCTCTTTCAAATTTTAACTTTTTATAGTATTCTTTTATATCATCTTTATTATTTTTAAAAAATTGTGTAGTTCGTATATAATAAAGATAGTGATTTGTATTTCTTTGGATATGTGGAAAATAAATAGCATCTTTCCAAGATACATCAAATATCTTATCTTCATTTTTATATGCATCATGAGTATTATATAAATCTTTTATATTATATTTATCACTATCTATTTCGTATAACGGTTCATTTGTTTCAAAACACATAGAACAATTAGATGCTAATTCTAGTACATTTTCTAAATTCTTACTATAAGAATCAATCCAGTCATTGGTAATATTACCATCTTTGGTTAGTTGAATGAGTGTATACTTTTCATAATTTATTATATCATTAGATAACATATTTATATTACTTTCAAATACACTAGGACGAATAAATATAAATTTTTTATCTTTATGTAGTTCTTTAAATTTATCAAACTGTTGTAATATAGGTTTACTATTTAAATCGCTTACAATATAGCTTTTTAAATTAATACCAAAAAGATATTCTAATTGGGCAATAAAAGATGAAGAGTACTTTTCAATTCCAACAAATATAATATTTTCAAATTTTTCATATTTAGTTTTAATTCTTTTTGCTAAATCAAAACTCATTAACTTAATCCATTGAGAAGTTTCGAAAACATTTTTTAAGTAATAAAACTTTTTAATATGAAAATCATCTTTTAAATCAAGATGAATATCTTCATAATTTTCATCAAGTTCTAAAAAATTATCCAACATAAGGGTATATAATAATTCATTTTTAATAGTTGGACTGGGTAAAAAAAGTTCAAAAGGAAAAAATATTTGTTTTTTTTCATTATTTGTATAAAAAAGATTAGATGATATATTTATACTTTCATTGAATTGTATAGTTTCTAAAAAATTTCTTTTATTATAATTATACGTTTGCGATAACATTGCATTTATGTCACACATATCTTGAAAACTATTTCCCCCTAGAAATAAAACTTGTGGATACTCTTTATTTAAAAAAGCGATATTACATATTTTGGATAAATCAGTTGTTTCGCTTAAAATTTTTAAATACTCTATATTATCTTCTATAGGATAATTTACTATCAATATATCTTGAACTGAATGTAAAAAAGCAAATGAATATAAATCTCTTAAAAAGTTACTGGTATCTTGAATTTTTGAGTAATCCAATACAACAGCATTTATATTCTCTGATAACTTATTTTGATCTTTCAAATCAAAATAATATTGAAAATTCAAAAGATACTTTTCAAATAACTTATCTTTATCTTCTAATATTTCCTTATAATATTTAGAAGTCAGTTTTAAAGGTTTTTGAGTGCTTAGTACTGGATTATCCAAGTGAAGATACTGTGGAAAAGACAAATGTATATATGTACCTCGTACAACATTATCTGGTAATTGTTCTACAATTACATTATTGTTATTATCATATTTTACTAAAAAAGATAATTCATTTTTATTAAGATACATTTCTAGATTTACTAATGAGTTAGTGTTATATTTTTCTACTGAAAGTTTTTTAAGTTGATTTACTATTTTTAAAAGCAAAGGCATACCGAAGTGTTTAGTCATTCGTTCTGATTGAGCTGATAAAACATATTTTAAATTAAAAATATTTTCTAAAATGTGTTTATATTCTTTTTTTTCAAATTTTTTTATAGTTATATCATAATCTTTCCATGCAATACTATCTTTTTTTTCTTTTAAAATTTCATCACATATAGTTTCATAATATTTAGATAAAAATCCATTTTCATAATCATCAGATACAATCAATTCATATAAATTTTGAGAACTATTTATATAAAACGAAATATACCCATTTGCAGAAGTATCATTTACTCTAGTATGTTTTTGTATGTTTTCTACAATTTCTCTAAAAATTTCTTTAAATTTACTTGTGATATAGGCACCATTTTGAGTAAGTTCCAAATACATTTCAAATATTTCTGTCCAAACTTTATCACTCTTATTTTTATATGCACCTTTTTCAATCGTTTCAAGTTGTAAAGATTTATAAAATATCTTTCTATTCTCAAAATTTGAAATCTCTTCAGACTTGTTAGTTTCTCTATTCCTTGTCCAATAATCCTTGTCATTAAAGTCTTCATTAAAAATATTATTTGCAATTTTTATAATTGGTAAAAAATTGTATTTTTGTTTTCTTAAAAGTGTTAGATTGTTTTCTTTTTCTGTGGTATATAAAAGTATCTTTTTATCTGTAAAAACAGAAGGTTCTTTATCTTTATTTTGAAATTGACTATCTACAACTAAAATAACTTGACAATCAATATATTGAGTTAAGTACGTATGTATATATTTTTGCACAGAAGAATCCAATGATTCTATATTTAAAATAATTCTAATATCTTGAGAATGATATTTTTCACTAGATTGAAGTAACTCATGAAAATTTAAAATATAAACTAAAAATAAAGGATGTATAAATTTGATTCTTTCAGTATTGTCAAATTCAATTTTTATTATATCATTTTCATTTTTAGAAATAGTACTTTTTAAATCTTCAATTATTTTATAATAACATTCAAGCTGTGTTAATTTTGGATTATTTAACATAGAATTTGTTATTTTCATAAATTACCTTTAATTTTTATATATTATAAGTTCATTTAACTTAACCTACTACTACAACATCACCCCAATATCTTTAATTATTTGATTTACAACTGAATCTGTGTTTGCTCCAAGATTTAGTTTTGATTGTTCATACTTAAAACTCTTATCAGAAATAGGAAGTTTTCCTTTTTTATAGATACGTATATTACTTTGTTTATCCCTTACAGTGATAAGTTCATTGTTATTTATAATATGTGGAGAAAATGGAACATCAATAATTCCATTTTTAATAGAGTTAAATACTTTTCTCCATAATGTGTCTGCTTTATCATTAAAAATTGCTTCAAAAATTTCATCTACTTGATTCGTAAGATTCTCTTCCTCCCCTTCATCTACAAAAGCAGGAATTCCTTGCAACATATTAAGTGTATATTGTACATTTGCAACAGCTTGTGCATTGTCTTCTTTTGTAGGAATACCAAAAGCTTCAGCTCTTGTTTTTGTGATAATTTTATCAGCCCCTACCATTTTAGCTATCATAGCACCAGCATCGATTAAAGAATCAGATTTAAATTTATCTCTTGGGAATGCTCCCATCCATTGATGATAGACAAGATTTATCGCGGCATCAGTTACACCAATTTTATGTGCATATTTAGTTGCAAGTTTTCTTAATACTTTTGAAGTTACTAAATCTTGATTTAAAGATCCAGTTTGCGCAAAACTTACTGAGAATGATTTAACACCCTCTTCTAAAGACAACATCATCTCTGCTATTTGAATAACTATCGTAATACAAGGTGGAACTAAAGTAGCAGTTAATGGCCCAAAAGATTCTCTGTTGATTGGTTCGTTTATAGTTGAGTATTTAGCACATACTCGTTCAACATGTTTCCAATATAAAAATGCTTTATCTTGTGGAAAGTTTTTTGAATATGGAATGATATATGTTATTGGTCCACCTTCTATTTCAAATACACCAGATGCAATTGCTAATTCTATTAAAAGTCTTGCATCAGGAGTCCCATGTCTTAAACTTACTGGCGTATCAAAATGAGTTACCATTTTTCTTGTTGTTCTGTATCCATGATTAATTAAAGGATATCCATTTAAAAGATCTGTTTCAGTCTCTTCAGATAAACGAAGCATTTTAGCAGCACTACCATAATCATTAAGTCTAGTATGAGAATCAATAGTCATAGGTAATACATCAACTACAGGAGCAAATTGTTCATATAATGCATACATTTTATCATAAGTAGGAAACCCACCACGTGGTTGCACTAATGTTTTCCCTTTGTTATTTTTAAAAGCATGAGAAATAAAAAGATTTTTACTTGCATTTTTAACAAACTCTTCTGCTTCAGCAAAATCAAAATTATCTACATATTCATTTGATAGAATAATATCTCTATCTCTTTGTAATAAACTCATTATTTAATCTCCCCATACTTTTTTTGAACAAAATCATGTAAAGTATCAAGACCTTCCATTAAGTCTTTTTGATGAAAAACAAGATCAAAACCATACTCTTCAAATTGAGGTACGATTTGGCTCTCTTCCCCTTCTCCCACACTTAAGTTCCCACCAATAACAAATACAACATTATCTAACTTGTATTTCTTTTTTAAAACTAAAAGGTCTCTACACCACCCTTCAGCCTCTCCATTTAATGATGAAATTAAAAGTACTTTTGCATCTGTTTCGATAACAGCATCAATGAACTCTTCTAAATAAGTATTAACTCCTAAGTTAAATACTTCATAACCTCTACTTTGTAAAGATATATCAATCAATCTATTTGCAACTACGTGGATATCGTTACCCACTACCCCTATAACAACTTTCATATTGCCTCTTATCATATTTAAATTACGCGATTATATCCTAAGATTGTTGATAAAAAGATTTATTTAATATTTTAGTTTTAGTAGAATTTTATTTTAGATGTAAAATAATACAGAAATCTAATGTAAAGATTACATTAGATTTCTGTAAGTAGTCTTTATTTAGATTTTTCTAATGCTGCAATTAATGCATCAATATTTTCTTTTGGAATATGAACTTTCCATTCAGGTTCTTTTCCTGTTAAAGAGATTCCAACACTTGTAACATCTCCACTTCCTGCACCATAAGGCTCTGTAACATTGCTAACACTAATAATACCTTTTTTAGTATTTGCTAACGGTATAGTTTCTATTTCTGTTATATTTGACATTTGTATTCCTTAATTTTATTTTGTGAATTTATCATACTATTAAACGCATTAAATACTATTAAAATAGTAAATTTAGTCCAATAATCTTACAATATCGTTATAAACACCCAAAGACATCAGCCCTAGTAGAATTGCCCAACCAGTAGCAGTCAAAGCTATCAATACCTTATCACTAGGTTTTCTTTTTGTAATCATTTCATAGATATTAAACATAATATGCCCACCATCAAGTGCAGGAATTGGAAGTAAATTTAAAACACCTAAATTTACAGAAATCAATGCCATGATTGTTAATAGTGCCACAAAACTTGATTGACTCGCATCTGATATAACGGTACCTATACTAATAACTCCACCAATTTCACTACTAGGTATGATTCCTTGTATAAGTTTTTGAACCCCTAAAAATATCATTTTACTTGATTCTATAGTTTTATCATACGCAAAGGATAAAGATTCGATTGGAGAATAAAATATAGTTACCACCTTAGGAGCTGGGGCTATTCCTATCATTCTTTTTTTAATTTTTTCTTTAAATATATTTTGAGAATCGCTTAATTGGGGTCTTATCACAAAAGTTCTAATTTTGCCATCTCGTTTAACATAGAATTTTAATGGGTCATTTGAACCTTTTATAATACCACTTAAATCATCCCATGTTTTTATTTCATGATTATTAATCTTTAATATCTCATCATTTTTCATCAAACCAGCTTTTTGAGCAGGAGAATTTTCTATCACTTTTCCTATAGTTGCTGTGAGATGATTATTACCTAAAAGCCCTATTCCTATATAAAGGACAAAAGCTAATAAAAAGTTAGCAAATGGACCAGCAAGTAAAATAAGGATTCTTTGAAAAGGTGTTTTTACATTATAACTATCACTATCATTATTTGCAAGTGCTGGATTAAGGTCTTCTTGACCTTTCATTTTTACATACCCACCTAAAGGGATTAAAGAAAAAGTCCACTGCGTACCTTTCCATTGTTTTGAGATAAGTTTTTTTCCAAAACCAATAGAAAAGACATATACTTTTACACCTAAAAGCCTAGCAACAGTAAAGTGACCTAATTCATGTATGAAAACTAAGATTGATAAGACAATCAGAAAAGTTATAAAACCCAAGTTTTATCCTTATTTAAAATTTAAGGAATTTTAGCTGATTTTTTTTAAAGGTATGATTATATTAAACAATTACTACTTCAACTCGATTTCGTCCATTTTCTTTAGCCTTGTATAAAGCATCGTCACATCTTTTTAATATAGTATCAATTGTGTCACCTTCGGTAATTTGACTCAAGCCAAAACTTGCTGTAATATTTCCTGCAATTGGGTGCTTTAGCAATGATATAGCTTCTCTTAATTTATTTGCACCTGTAAGAGAATTTTCTAATGATGTTTCAGAAAATAAAATCAAAAACTCTTCCCCTCCCCATCTTGCAAATATATCTGAAGTTCGTATCACTTTTTTTGATTCATTTGCTAACATAATTAATACTTCATCCCCTATAAGATGACCAAAAGTATCATTAAATTTTTTGAAATGATCAATATCAATCATAGCAACACAAAATGTATTATGATATCTTTTAAAACGTGATAATTCATATTCGAAGACCTCTTCAAATTTATAACGATTGAAAGCACTTGTTAAATTATCAATATAAGCTTTATTTGTTAAGTGCAGATTTAATTTCTCTTTTTCTTGTAACTCATTGAGTTTTTTATTCACTTCTTCTTGTAATTTTTTATTTAACAACATTGCATTTTCATCAAGACCAAATTGTAATAGTTCTTTGAAGTTATGAAAAGAGTTGATTTCATATAAAAATTTATTTGCCAAAATATCCAATAAGAGTAAGTTTTCTATTAACTTATAAGAAACAAACAATGAAGAAAGTGTTTCTGTATAGTTGCCTGAAATTTGTATTGCAAATTGAATTATTTTATTGTGATAATATACCGAAATATTTGTTAATTCTTTTCCTTGTAACTCAAGTAAAAAAAGTATAGTTTGTATAATCTTTTTATTTTCAATCTGAAAAAAACTTAAAATTTTATGTAACTTATCTTTATTTTTTGAATCATTTGCAACGAGACTAATAAGCTTAAATTGTTCATCGAATTTTATCACATTACGTGGAGTTAATATTGCTTTTTTTGAAAGAGAGATTTTTTGTTCTTTATTGATTTTTTGATGACCTCTATACTGTATCTCATCTACTTTCTTATATGTTTTACCACCATTGTATCTCACAACTAAAGATAAACTATCATCATCATTTTTAAAATATTTTTTGGAAAATTCATTGGAAATAACTTCACAACTTTGTTTCATAAAAGATAAGGATAAGTCATTATATGGGATTGATACCCCATCTGTATTTAAAATAATAGTATCAAGTTTATTTAACTTTACAATATGAGTAATTATAGTATGTGGCATCGTGTAACCAACTATACCATCTTGTGATTTTAAAGTATGAATTTTTCCTGATGGTTTAAAAATAATCCCTTTTACATTTCCAATACTAACAAAAGATAACAATGGTACAGATTTAAAGATTTTTGCAATGGTTATAGTCATACCATTTTTATTTAGTATTGATTGATTATGAACCAAATTTACTAGTTCTTCTAACTCTAAATGGATATTTGATAGTATAAATTCTTTGATCGTACATGCAATATTATAAACAGATTCACTTCCATGTCCACCAATATCTCCAACACAACAAAAAAAATAATCCTCCATCTCTTCAGTAATAGAGAAATCACCACAATTATTTAATTGATGGAAAGGGATAATTTTTTCGGAAACATCTATCATTGTAGTTTCTTTCTAACAGTAATAATAGAACCATTTTGAGATGTTTCAACATAAAACTCATCACTCATTCTTATAACTGCTCCTAAACCTAATCCTAATGTTCCACCAGAACTATACCCTTCTTTTATTGCCTCAGAGATATTAACAAATCCATTTCCTTTATCAGACGCAATTATAGTAATTGTTTTATTATAAATACGTATTTCTATATTACCACTATGGGCATATTTAATAATATTGTATCCCAATTCAGAAATAATTGTAGTTAATTCGACAAGATAAACAGCACTAAGCCCAAATTGGTTAAAATATTTTTTTGCTCTTTGCATCAAAATATTTATATCATATTCTTTATGTATTTTTAAAGTCATCAATTGCTCTTTGAATATTTAATGCCGTTTTAAAATTAAAATCATCTAAAAAATGAAAAATCACTGATGCACTATAGGCATTTACTCCACATACTATCGTATTAATATTATTAAATTGAAATAATTTTGTTAAATTTTCAATATTTTTGATATCTTTCACCTGAATCACATCAATACTTGAAAGATCACAAATAACCTTCGATAATTTTGCTTTATTTATATTCTCTAATATAATTCTTCCAAAAGAAAGGTCTGACAAATCTTCAAGCTTTAAAGCTAAGTTAAAAATATCTTCAGATATGGAATAAGTACTATACATCAAGTTTAATCAATTTTTGATAATTCAAAATTACAAAGATTAAAAGCTTTTTCAAGTGCATTTTTTAAATTTGCAGTTGTATCAATATGAGAGATATCAATACCTATATTTACAATCGTTTGTGCAATAGCAGGAGAGATACCTGAAACTATAGATTTACATCCCATTAACATTGTTGCTTTTGTTATTTTGATTAAATGTGCAGCAACTGCACTATCAATAGTAGTTATACCTGAAATATCAACAACAACAACCTTACTTTCTTTTTCTTGTATATTTTCGAGTATATTTTCCATCAATTTTTGTGATTTGATTGAGTCTATGATTCCAATCATTGGTATCATAAAAATTTCATTAGAGATTTCAAGTATAGGCATCTCCATATTTTCCATTAGTTGTGTTTGAAACTCTATGTGTGTAATATCATTAAAAACCATTACCACTTCTTCTATTTCCGTGTCTGAATTTATAATACTTTTTCCTGAAACTTCAAAAATATGTTCTGAACCATTTGCATCTTTGATTAAAGCTTTAAAATGTTTATGCCATTTATTTTCAAGTACTTTTTGAATCCAAACTAGTCCATCTTGATCAACTTTTTCAAGATAATCTTTGTCATTTTCCTGTAAAAAAAAGTCACATATACAGTCATGATCCTCTAAAAAACTTTCTGTGCTTTCATATTGAAAAAAATCCAAAAATGTTTGATTTGCTTCTATTAAGTTACTGCCATCTGAAACTAATACAATATTTGGGGATGCATCAAGTATGAGCTTTGCTTTTAAATTTTTTTCTTTATTTTTATCCATATTTTATCCCATTAAATTTAATTAAAAGATTATACTAACTGTTTAGTTTAATCTTTATTAAATCTAATAAATTATAAGAAAAAATTATTTTAAATAATCTCTTATATACTCATATCCAGAATAAAGAGTAAGAAATACCGCAAACCATAAAAGTTCTGTAGCAAATGGCCAGTTCATTATTAAAAAACCTATAGCAATCATTTGAATAACTGTTTTTATTTTTCCTGCCATTGTAGAAGCTACAGATTTCCCCTCAGAAACTGCAACAACACGGAGTCCAGTTATAAAAAACTCTCGAGAAAGAATTAAAAATATAGCAAAAGCACTCGCTCTATCCATCGCTAAAAGACCGATAAAACCTGCAAGTACAAGCATCTTATCAGCTAAAGGATCTAAAATACTTCCAAGTTTTGTCATCTGATTCCAGCTTCTAGCAATATATCCATCAAAAAAGTCTGTTACTGATGCAATGACAAAAATTAAACCTGCAAAATAATCAAACCAACTAGGATGCCATCCATCAAAAATAGGATTTGATTGATCTACCATAAACCATAACATTAAAGGAGCTAAAAATATCCTAAACCCCGCTAAAATATTTGGTAAATTAAAGTTTTTTTCTTTTTGTTTTATAGTATTATTTTTTGGCATTATTTTTTAAAAGTTGTTCCACCATCAACTAAAAGTGTACTCCCTGTAATCCAAGATGCTTCATCACTACATAAAAAGAAACATGCTGATGCTAAATCATCAGGTTGACCCATTCTTCCTAATGGAGAAAGTTCCGCAGTTTTAGCAGCAACCTCTTCATAGTTTGTAAATGCTTTTAAAGCATCAGTATCAATAGGTCCACCTGAAACTGCATTTACTCTAATATTCATACTTCCTAGTTCAGTTGCAGCGTATCTTACCATCGCTTCAACTGCAGCTTTATTTGTACCGTGACCTGCATAGTTTTCTATATAAACTAAATTTCCAGTTGAACTTAAAGATACCATAGCTCCACCACCATTTTTTTCCATTCTTTTTGCAGCTTGCTGAGAACAACAAACAAAAGCATCAACTGTTGCTGTATAAATATTGTTAAGTCCTCTAGGTTTCAGTTTCATATATTTACCATATCCACCGACAACTGGTCTACCATATATCATCGCATTTGAGATAAAGTAATCAATAGTATCAAAATCTTTATCAATCTCTAAAAATAACTCTTTTGCAGTTTCTGGCTCTAAAATATTGTATGGATAATATTTAGCAGTGATACCATATTTTGATTCTAAATCTGCAGCAATCTCTTTTGCAATCTCTTCGTTAGAATTATATGTAAAAGCAATATTGATCCCCTCTTTTGCAAATCTATATGCACATGCTTTACCAATACCTTTTGTTGCCCCTGTTATTACAAGTGTTTTATTTGACATTTTTTTTCCTATTTTTTATTTATTCTTAAATTTTGCGTATGATACCCAAAATCTGTTTTTAGTTTCATAAACTACTTTTTATTTATAAGTTTTGTATATTTTTAATCAAAGTGTTAAACGTAATCTTATTTGTCCCATTGAGATGATTTTGATACATAAAATAGTTCGCCAATACTTTTTTACCATATTTTTTTGTCTCATCATACGGTAAAAGTTCCATACTTAAAAAAGGTTCATATTTCCCTTTTTTAAATAGTTTCGTTTTTAACAATCTTTTAGTAAAGCCTATTCCACCATTATAGGCATAAGCAACATATAAGGGATGATTTAATCTTTTTTCAAGAAAATTTAAATGATGATTTGCATACCGCAAATTTGTTTTCGCATTAAACTGATCAAAAATATTATAGGGTTCTTTCAGTTCTTTTGCAATTGCACGACTTAAAAATGGCATGATTTGCATTGTACCCATTGCATATGCACTAGAAATTGAAGTAGGTATAAACCGACTTTCTTGACGTCCTATTGCATAAATCAATGCTTTTCTATCAACATTAAGCTCTTTTAAGTACTTTTCATAAGGCGTTACAAAATACGATTTTTTATATCGATCATATCTCTCTTTTACAAAAGACAAATGTCCTAATGTCTCACGAGTAGTAAAAATACTTTCATATTCTTTGAGTTTTTTATCATCCATTTTTTTACTTTTTGCTAAAACTTTTAACCAATCAAAAGGGTTCGCTAAATCATAATTTTTTAATTTCTTATGCGTTTGTTTAATATCAAAAATTGCATTTTTATGTGTTTGTTGTAATTTATCGAGTGCATATAAAGAGTAAATATTTAAATCCCAACTCTTTGATAAGGTATCGAGATATTTTTTATCATTGGTTAGTTGATATTGCCAAAACAAAATATTGTCTTTTTGCATTCTAAAATAAGCTTTTGAAAAAGCATCTTCAAGATACACTAATGCTAAATCTTCTTTTTTATGTCGTATTGCATTAACTGCAAGATGAAAAACTGTTTTAAAATCCAATCCTTCAGGATTTAACTTTAAAAGTGTTTTTTGAGCTTTATTCATTTTTAGATTTGTAACGATCAGCTTTACCGTCTGCGCAAATTTTTTGTCTTCTTTTAATCTAGAGATTAATTTCATCGGGAACTGGTGATTAAAATGTTTTACTCTATATTTACCACCAGTTTGATTAAAAGTTTTAAAAAACACTTCGTTACTTTTTTTGATAAGTTCTTTAAATGGAATTTTTGACTGGATGACTTCAAGTTTTTCTGTAAATACAGGATATTCACTTTTAGATTTTTGTATAATTTTTTGTAAATCTTTTTTTGATAATTTTGTAGCATCATATACACTCAAACCAGCTTCGATACAATACGCTTCTTTATTTAACAAATTTTTTGTTTTTGAACGCATACATTTTTTATAGTCTTGAAGATTTACATCATTTGATTTATTGATGTATCTGTATAAAAGTTTATTGTTTAGGTATCTGACTTGTGATATTGCTTCGTTTGATTCTTTAGGGGTAATATTTTTATTTAAATATTGCCATATATAGAAGTCTTTTGCAAAACTTCTGGGTTGTTTGTCTAGCCACTCTAAAGTTATTTTATCATTTGTAAATCCAAATAATGTGCTAATAGATATAAATAAAGCAAAGATTATTAATTTCATAGTTATTCCATAGTTTCTAAAATTTTAGAATTTTAACATTAAAGTGATTAATAACCCTACCATATAAGCATGGCTACCATTGTTGTCATACAAATAGCAAGAACATTAAATAATATCCCATAACTAGCCATATCTTTTATAGTAAGAACTTTACTACTCATGGCTATTGCATTTGGAGGCGTTGCAATAGGTAGCATAAATGCATAACTAGCACAAATGGTAGCTACCATTAAAAGTAAATTTACATCTATATTTGAACTAGCACCTAGTGAGAATATAATAGGTAAAGCAATTGATATAAGTGCTGTATTACTCGTCACTTCAGTTGTAAATGTAATCAAAGCAGCTACTAAAAGTATTAAAACTATTGGACTTAGATGTGTTAAATTTAAAAGTAATTGCGAAATATCAAAAGCTAATCCTGTTGTACTAAAGGCTTTTGCAATTGAAAAACCAGCACCAAATAAAAACATAATCTCATAAGGTACTTTTCTTGTGTCTTCCCAAGTAATAAAACCAATTTTAGGCATAAACATAAAGAGCCCATATCCCAGTAATATACCTGCTTCACTTACTTTAAAAAATGAGTTCACAAAAAGTACAAGTACTAAAGTCCCTAGAATATATAAAAGTCTTTTTTGTTCATTATTTAAAATATTTCTCTCTTCTATATCATTTTCTATGATGAAACTTTTTGTCCCTATTGCAAGAACAAAAGGAACTATTGTTAACATAATAATTGCTAAAGGGATTGTTTTAAACATCCAGCTCATAAATGTCAACATCTCAAGATTATTTTCTTGTAAAAATCCCATCAAAATTAAGTTTGGTGGTGTTCCTATGGGAGTAATGATTCCCCCGATACTTGCCCCATACGCAACAGCTAAAACAAGGCGAATTTTTAGTTTTGGGATATCTGTAAGAAAAAGTGCTATAGGCATCAATAAAAGTGCTGTTGTAGTATTTGATAACAATGAACTCAAAAATGCAGATGTAATAGCTAAAGCAAATATTACACCCCTCGTTGTTGAAGGGAAAACACCTAATAATTTGTGTGCAATAACCTTATGTAAACCTATTTTTTCAACAGCTATTGCCATCAAAAAGCCACCCAAAAATAAAAAGATAATAGATTTTGAATAATTAGCCGTAGTTGTATTTATAGGTAAAATATCAAATGATGGAAATAATACAATAGGTAATAGAGAAACCACACCTAAAGGTAAAGATGCATTTGTCCACATAGATACAAGAAAAACTACACTCCCTATAAGTCGAGATTGAATTTCTCCAAATAGTAATCCTGCTAACAAATAAGCAGAGACTGCTAAAACTACTGAAATAAGTATATTTTTATATGATTTATCCATTTATAGTATTCCTTGAGATTTAATCTCAATGATTATACTATGTTAAAATGTATTATTTGATTACAAGGTCTTTTTGGTCTTATATTAACGGTTTATTTTACAATTCGAAATATTGATAATATGTTATATTAAATATAATTATAACCATGACTACATAAAAGAATATCTTTATTGATTTTCCTTCTTTTTTATTTTATAAATTAGAGAATATGTAATAATTGGAATAATTAAGAATGAAAATAAATAATTATATATCATAAGATTGATTAATCCTAAAATACAAAATAGCATAAAAATCATAAATTCTATCGAACCTGTATTGGATAAAAAATCCATAAAATTATCTAGTTTTGTTGATTTATACTCTTTTTTCATATTTCATTGTTACCTTTGATATTTATCTGCACTTAATAACGCTTGAGTTAAGCAACACTTGATTTCATTGGCATAAGGCTTTGCCTTGTGTAGATGGAATGAAGTGTTTGCTTCTGCGTTTTGTTAACCTACACGTGCGAAGCAAGGGTTGGTTAAGAAAAGGCAGAAT
>Ga0193953_1000898_pt1 | contig 14809 bp, 13 predicted proteins | sample BB_4_MG_FD_140325 | JGI IMG/M metagenome (GOLD analysis project Ga0193953, IMG submission 140325) | Microbial mat bacterial communities from the Broadkill River, Lewes, Delaware, United States - BB_4_MG | ecosystem: Environmental > Aquatic > Freshwater > River > Microbial mats | place: USA... | reverse complement strand
CAAAACCTTTACCACCGATAAACTTATCTTTCATCTGTTGTGTAACTGGTTTTGATTTTATTTCTTGTGTTCCAACATTTACATAAAGAGTTCTATTTGTATATCCCTTATCTATTTCACCTAATTCATAATTGTATTCTGACAATAGACGGTGAGCTTCTCTCATTTTATTTAATTGTTCAGACATCTAAAACACCGCCTTTTCTTTTTTGTCAACTTCAATGTCTTTTAATTTAATAGCTCCTGTTGGACATTTCTTAACACAAGCTCCACATGAAATGCATTTAAATGGTTCTACTAATTCATCATGTCTAGACATTGCTCCTTCCGGACATTCTGCAACACAAATCATACATCCCACACAAATGTTTTTATTAATTCTTACTACTCCATTAGCCCCTCTTGTAATTGCCTGTACAGGACAATGGTTGATACATTCTCCACATTGATTACAAATACCAATGTGATGAAAACGATCTTTATCTGTATTGATGTGTATACATGCTTTTCCTAAATCTTTTGTCTTAAAGAAAAGCTGTGCACATACCTCTTCACAAGTATGGCAACCTATACACAAGGATTCATCCTTAACCAATACTTTCATACATTCACCTCCATAATAATTCACCCGTATTGTTTTAATATTTTAAATTCTTAATCAATTCTATTTTTCATTATATCATAATTTTTTTATCTATACTACAGAAGGCTCTAAAAATAATTCACCACGCTTAAATCTTCCAATATCTAACATAGATACATCAACAGTTAATTCTTCTCCCATTATCATTTCTGCCATCAATAACCCTGTCATTGGTCCAAACATAAAACCATGTCCTGAAAATCCTACTGCTAAATAGAACCCTTCAACTTCATCCACTTTCCCATAAATAGGTTGTCTATCTGGTGTTATATTATAAAGTCCTGCCCATTGCCTAATAAATCTAAGTTTCCCAACAGGTGGTAAAACATTTGTTATTGTTTTAGCCATTTCATCTAAAAACTGCCAACTTGAAGTTATTCTCAAATCTCTAGGCTCATTTGCATCTCCTCTACCCATTATAAATGAACCATGTGGAGTTTGCTGACAATATAAATTAAGAGAAAAAGACATAACCATAGGTCCTTGCATAGGTTCTACTGGCTCAGTAACTAATATTTGATGTCTTTCAGAGTAAACAGGAATGTCAACTCCAACCATTTCACCAATTTGTTTAGAATATCCTCCAGCAGCATTTACAATTATCTCTGTTTGAATTTCGCCTTTATTAGTAATTACCGCTTTAACTTTTCCATTTTCAGTTTTAATTCCTAAAACTTCAGTGTAAGTATATATTTCAACTCCTAATTTTTTAGCAGCTTTAGCATATGCATCTGTTGCTAAAAAAGGATTTAAATGACCATCTTTTTGACAAAAAGTTGCACAAGTTAAACCTTCAGTATTTAAATATGGAACATATTTTTTAGCCATTTCTGGATCATTCATAAACTCTACTTCAATTCCTAATTTTCTTTGAAGTTCAATATTCTTTAAAAATTGTTCCCTCTCTTTTTCAGTAGAGGCAATCATTAAATATCCGCCTTGCTTAAATTCAATATCTCCATCATACTCTAGTGTTTCATTTGCAGATTCAAAAAATGAAATACTTTCTTTAGCTATTTTGCAATTCATCTCTGTTCCCCATTGCATTCTTACTCCTGCACCACATCTTCCAGTTGCTCCACTAGTTAAATATTCCTTTTCAATAACCACTATATCTTTCATGCCTTTTTTAGCTAGATTATATGCAATTGAAACTCCAGAAATTCCGCCTCCAATAATAACTACATTAGCGTTGGTTTTCATCTGTATCCCCTCCTTCTAATGCTTTTGCTACATCTTCAATTTTTACTCCTAAAACTGGAGGCCTTGCAGTAAATGATTTTATTTCTCCCATTGATTTTCCAGTATAATTTGCAAGTTCTCTTAATACAATCATTCCACATGTTCTTCCTTGACATGGACCCATACCAATTCTTAGAACTCTTTTTAATTCATCAGGATTTGTATATCCTTCTTCAATTTTATCTCTAAGTTCTTTTAATGTAACATCTGAACATCTACATACAATTGTATTTTCTTCATTCTCAAGTCGTTTAACCATTAAGATTTCCCCCTATCTTAATATTTCTAAATAAATACATTTTTTCTCTAGATATTTCAACCTGTATAATAGGAGTTCTATCTTGATATGAACGATTTATTACTTTTAATATTTTAGCTTTTCCTATTGATTCTCCTGCCCTATCTAATGCATCAACATAGTCATTTTCTTGTGGCAATGGCAAAAATTCATAAGGAATTGAAAAAACAACATTTTCCTCAGAACGACTTCCATCTACTAACATAATAGATAATCCTGGACACTTACTTACACAAAGTCCACAACCTGTACATCTTTCAAAATCTATGTCTGGTCTATCATTGATATCTTCAAAAGGTTTTATGGCTCCTGCCTTACAAGCAGTTGCACAAGGATTACAAGGAATTCTTTGATAACATTCAATAACAGCTACTGGTCCTCTATTTATTCTTTCAATAGGTGGAAATACACTTCTGACAATTTCAGGGCTTTGAACACCTGTTTTTTCAAACATTTCTTTCATTATCTTAACCCTCCTTTCATTTTAGCTATTCCTCTTCTAATTCTTTCACCTTGAGGACCTGCTCTTAATGCTTCTATTTGTTTATGATAATCTTCTTTTAAATAATCAAATTGAGGATGCTTAAATCCTGCTGTTTTGGCTGCACATAATCCAGCTAAATAACCTTCTACCATTGCACTTGAAGCTTCTTCTACTCCCGAAACATCTCCCGCTGCATAAATAAAAGGTTTTGTTGTCATATGATTTTCATCTACTACAGGTACTTTTCCGCTCAATTCTGGAATATATTTTATTTCACATCCTGACTGCTCTAAAAGTTCCACTAAAGGTGATAGACCTACTGATATACATAGAACATCTACATCAAAAGTTTTTTCTGTCCCTTCAATTCCTTCATATTTTTCATCGACTTCCCATATTACAGCTTTTTCAAGACAATCCTTTCCAATAGCTTCCTTAACTGTATGTCCTGTTAAAATAGGTACTCCCATTCTTCTAATTTTAGATGCATGAACTAAATAGCCCCCAATTCTTGGAGCTGCATCAATAATTCCAGAAACAATAACTCCTGCTTGCATTAGCTGATATGAAACTATTAATCCTATATTTCCTGCCCCAACCATTAAAACTTTTTGCCCAGGTTTTACTCCGTAAACATTCATAAGAGTTTGTGCAGCTCCCGCTCCATATATACCTGGCATATCATTCCCTGGAAAAGCTAAAACTTTCTCTGATGCTCCTGTTGATACCACCGTAACATCTGGTTTTAGTTTAAAATATTCATCTCCTGAAATACCACTTATAACACCGTCTTCATATAATCCTAGTACTGTTGTATCTTTTAATATTTCAATATTATCCTTATATTCATCTAATTGCTTTAGTAAAATTTCACTAATATCTATTCCTCTTGTAGATGCATATTGTTTTTCTGACCCAAAAAACATATGTGTTTGTTTAATTAATTGACCACCTAGATACTTATTTCTATCCATAAGTAGTACATGCGCTCCACTAGATGCAGCACTAATAGCAGCACACAAACCTGCCGGACCTCCTCCAACTATAGCAACTTCTACCTGTCTCATCTAATTTCACCCTTTCCTTTTTGTAATTCTACCTTCATACCTTCTTTTAAATCAGTTACACATGTTCTAACATTAGGTTCTCCATCTACAACCATTAAACACGATGAACAATTGCCTATTGCACAATAAATTCCTCTTGGTCTGTGCTTAAATAAGCTATGCCCCAAAACTTTCACATCATTTGCATGTAATGCAGCTGCAACTGATTCCCCTTTGTATCCATACATTTCTCTTCCTTCAAAAGTGAACTTAATCTTTTCACCTCTGTCAAAAGTAAGTACCGGATGTTCTTCGATTCTCATAATACCCCTCCTAATAATATTTAGCTTCACCCATTATTATTTTTATATATTTTAAGCAAATATATTTATAAGATTATTTGCTGAAAATTCCGAATTTTAAATCTATAATAATTCCTATTTAGCTAGGTTTAAATCAATTTATATTATTTTTTACAAATAAGTAGTTTGAAAGAACTTTGTGAGTTTTACTATGGTATGTAAGATATGTAAGTTTCTCTTTGCTATTTTCACTTTTTTTGGATTTTTTTCAAATATTTTACTTTTGCGGTTTCAAAAACACGCATATTTTTGTTAATTTTTTAAAATAGAATTTTAGTTAATCTTCACATTTAAAATTATTTGGAGTGTTTACAGTTAGAATTTTAACCATTTTATTAGAATAATTTGTCCAATTATGTACAATATTTGATTTAAAATGCATTGAATCACCTGGATATAATTCAAATTGTTGATTATCAATCATCAATGTTAATATTCCTTCTAATACATAGATAAACTCTTCTCCTTGATGTTGGTAACTAGTAATTTCATCATCTGGTTTACTTGGAAGAATCTCTTGTATTCTTGGAAGCATTTCCATTTCTTTTAACTGTCTGCTTAGATGATAATCAATATATTGATTATTCTCAATTCTAAAAATCTCCTTTTCATAAGACCTCATAACCTTCTTATTACTTTTTTTATTTAATGAAAAGAAATATGATAAATCTACATCTAACGCTTCTGCAATACTTTCTAATGAAGCAATTGCTAATGTGGTTAATCCTCTTTCTACTTGCGATAAAAATCCAATTGACAGACTCGTTTTTTCACTTAATGTTTTTAAAGTCATATTTTTAGCATTTCTTAAATGCTTTATTTTCTTGCCTACTTCATTTGCCACTTGATCACCTCTTGTCTATATTTGAAAACCCAATTTTTTTACTTGCATTCTACAACATAATTATAAGACAATTTTATATATTTTAAAAGAGATTTTTCACTCTATTTCAATTATTCTATAATTTAAATTTATTTTTTTAAACAAACATTGATTTTTAAACGTTTGTTAATTTAAAAACATTCTGATTGTCTTTTTTTATACCCTTTGAATGTATGTTTTTTCACAATCTGATATTATTTTTTAAAATATACAAACCTCTTATTTTCAACATTATTTTATATTTTGTATTTTTATATATATTTTTTATTTTTTTAACTTATTTTGATTTTTTTTCTATTATGTCACATTAAATTTTGCAATAACTAATTGATTTTATTGCATTTTATTTAATACTTTAAACAATTTTCTTTTTATATATTAAATTAAAAGTTGGTATTTAAAACAAAAGTTATTTTTACAATAATTTTAATACACCTCTTTATTTTTAATTTATAAAAATTTATTTAACATTTAGAGATACAATATATATTAAGTATGATTTAACTCAATCATTCTCAACATATATCTTTATAAATATACGCAAAAAAAAGCTGCGCTTTATTAGCGCAGCTTAAATTAAACTAAAGGTTTTAATCAACCTCCTATTAATCTAAATCCTTCTTGCAAAGAATCTTGAGGATCAACTACAATATGGTTAAAGCCCATAATATATGCTGTTCCAGAAACCTCAGGAACAACTGCCTCAAATTCATCAACTTTTGTTCTTTCCAAAATTTTACCTTCAAATTCAGTATCAATAATTGATTTATTAACCAATATATCTCCTTCTTTTAAAAGTCCTTGATGTGCTAATATCGCAACGCGTCCAGCAGTACCTGTTCCTGTAGGCGAACGGTCTACTTGACCTTCAGCAAAGATACAAACATTTTTTGATGTAACTTTATTGCCTTCTCTTTCAAGTGGACTTGTAAATATTGTACCATAAATATCAAAAATTCCAGGATTAGTAGGATGAACAATATTATATTTTTCCTGTACATAATATTTGATTTTCATACCTATTTCTATAAATTTATCAACATTTTCAGGACAAACTTCCAAGCCAAAGTGTTCAGATTCTACATATACATAGAATGGTCCACAAGAACCTACTACACAAGGTACATCTCCATATCCTTCAACAGGAACTGTAAAGTTTTCCTTATAAACAAATGATGGTACATTTTCAAAACGAACTCTTTCAACTTTACCATTTTTAAATTCAGCAAATGAAGTGATTCTTCCTGAAGGTGAATCTATCTTAACTGTGTTATTTCCTTCTTTCGCCTTATATAAGCCAATTTCAATTGCAACTTTTGTAATAGCTATAATTCCATGTCCACACATATATGATAAACCCTCATTATGTGTAAATAAAACTCCAAAATCGCCATCTTCTGTTACTGGTGGAACTACTATACATCCATACATTCCTGCGTGTCCTCTAGGTTCAAGCATTAACATCTTTCGAATATGATCATAATTCTCAAGCACATATTCTCTTTTTTCCAAAATAGTGTTTCCCTTAATTGATGGAAAATCAGGAATTAATTTTGCAGTTTCTCTTCCTTCTACCTCTACATCAACTGCGGGCATATCCGATAAAAAAATACGCAATGGTTCTCCCGCTGTGTGGGCGTCAATACATGTAATCATTTGATCAAATTTTAACATTTTTCTTCCCCCTATAACTCTATTTTTTGACCCTTTTCTTGTTTTAGAGCTTCATTATAAATATATTCAGCTACAATCACATCAAAAAGAGCCATGCCAACTGATTTAAATAATGTTGTCTTAGATATATCTTTTTTGCCTTTTAAAAATTCAGCAAAAGTCGTCATTTGACTTTCTTTTAACAAACCATTGTTAATTGGTGTTATTAAATCTCCTGATTCTTCTAATGCAAATTCAGTATCAATGATAACCTCATCTACTAGTTTACTTAAAGCATCTGGAAATTCTCTCATTTCTGGTTTATATGAACCTATTCCAATAAAATGTTTCCCTCTTAGTAACTCCTCATTATCAGGTAATATCGGTGATGTTGCGTTTGTACAAGTTATTATTAATTCTGATTTTTTTGCTAGTTCTTCAGTATTTTCACATACATTTATTTCTATCGATTTATCGATTACTTTTTCTAATCTATTAATAAAATCACTTAAATCCTTTTTATATGCATCATAAATATATATTTTTTTAATTGGTCTTGCTGCACATGCATATCTTAATTGATAGAAGCCTTGAACTCCTGCTCCAATTAGACCTACTGTACTTAAATCTTCAGGTGTTGTATGTCTAACGCCAACTCCACCTACAGCACCAGTTCTTACAGCTGTTAAAACTTTTCCATCTAATAATCCTTTTGGCTCTCCAGTTTCTAAATCATTTAATAACATTAATCCATCGATTACTGGATGTTTTCCAGCATTTTCTGGAAATACAGTCAATATCTTTGTGCCAAATAAATTAGCTTTAAAACAAGGCATATATAATAGATTTTTTGCGCCATAATCTACATGCATACGATCAGGCATAAAGAAATCTCCTTTTTCAAATATTTTATATGCTTCTTCAATAGCATCCATAACACTGTTTAATGAAATTGTTGACAATATATCTTTTTCATTTAAATAAAACATATTTTCCTCCTTTTTTCACTCTCATATCTCTTATACAAATATTATATAGCTATATTAAAATTTTATCAAGTTTTTTAACCATTTATTTAATTTATTATTTGTTCATGAAATATACTAAATTTATTTAAGTATAGGTAAAATTAAAGAGCCTTAAACGGCTCTTTAATCAACGAAATCAGCATATATAAAATTTTCTCTTGGCCCATAAAAATTTTTGTAAACATTTATTAATTTTGCTTTTCTCATCCACGCATTTCTTCTAAATTGAATAGGTGCAATAGCATAATCATTCAATATCCGCTTTTCTGCTTCAAATAACATATTAAATCTTTTATTTACAATAGATTCTTCTCTGGCTTTTTTTACTAAATCATCGTATTTTCTACTTTTATACCCTGAATGATTATATGTAGAATCACTAACAAATATCTCAAGATAAGACATAGGATCATTATAATCTGGAGTCCAACCAGTATATACTATATCAAATTCTTCTCTACTTTCTCTCATCAATCTTTCTTTGTATTCAACTACATCTATTTCAATTGTAATTTTCAAATTTTTTTCAATCATTTCTTTAATTATCATAGCAGCTTCTTTTTCACCCTTTGAAACAAGCAGTGATAATTTTATTTCTTGTTTATCTATATTATCAAATTCTGATATTGCAGCATTAAGCATTTTATTTGCCTTTTCAATCTCAGCCGATTTTGAAAAAAATGAAAAAGGATAATCTTCTCCATAAGTCTCTTTAATTCCTTTTACTACAGGCAATACAAATCTAGTGGCCGCCTCATATCTTCCTTGGGTAGTTATATCTATAAACTCATTTCTATCAATGCTTCGTGCAATAGCTTCTCTTAAGTTTTTATTCTTTAAAAAGTAATTTTTTTGATTAAAAAGTAAAAAGTCATTCCCTCCAGAATAATATAAATCAACTTGATTAATATATGAATCAACCATTAGAGGTGGTACATCAACAAAGTCTATCTCATTATTTTCAAACATATATAATCTTTCTGCACTCTTTAATTCAATATTCATATAGATATAGTCCATATTAATTTTATCTTTATTCCAATAATGTTCATTTTTTTTAAGTAAAATAAATTCACCCTTCTCCCATGCTTCAATAACAAAAGGCCCATTATATGATAAGTAATTACAATTAGATGCATACTCCCCTTTATAGTCTTCTAAGTAATCAATTCTCATCGGAGTAAAATGTGGCATTGTTCCTAATGACATTAGGAAGTATTCAGTTGGATTTTCAAGTTCAATTTCTAATATTTTATCGTCAATCGCATAAACTTTTAAGTCTTCAGGTGGTAATTCGCCTTCATAGACTTTCTGGGCATTTTTAATGGGAAAAGCTATAAATGCATAGTCACTAGCTATTCTTGGATCTACCAATCTCCTAAATGAATGTTCAAATTGCTTTGCGGTAATTTCTAAGCCATCTTCCCAATATGCATCTCTTAAATAAAATCTATACGTTTTACCATCTCCTGACACTCCCCAATACTTAGCTATGCCTGGCTTTATCTCTCCATTTTCTTCTCTAACCAGTCCTTCTAATACATTGTATAAAACAGTGAAACTAGGAATAGATGATACCTTTTGTGGATCTATTGATTCAATATCTTCAGCTACTGCAATATTTAAAACCTTACCATCAAGTTTTGGAATTTCTTTTTTCTCAATTTTTTTTTCTGTAGAAATATTCTTATCATTGCATCCTACAAAAATTAAAATTACCACAATCATCATTATTCCTATACGTTTCATATATACTCCTTTACAATTCAATTAAATTTCTATCAAAATGAGTTAATAATTTCGCACTATCTTTTGTTACATGCACACAATCTTCTATTCTAACTCCTCCCCAGTTAGGTATATATAATCCTGGTTCAACAGTCATAATAGTATCTTCTTTTATTATATCCTCACTATTTATACTTATAAAGGGCTTTTCATGTAAAAACAATCCTACTCCATGTCCCATTCCTGGATAATAATATTTAATATATTTATCTCCAAAAACCTTTCTAACTTCTATATCAGGAATATTAGCCTTTATTCCACTTTTAATTGATTCAACCGCCCTTTTTTGAGCTTCTTTAACTAAATTATATACTTCTATTTGTTCTTCACTTGCTTTACCAATAACAAAGGTTCTAGTCATATCAGAAGTATAGCCCTTATATAACGCTCCAAAATCAATAGTTAAAAAATCACCTTTTTGAATTTTTTTATTATCTGGTTGACCATGAGGCATTGAGGTCTTTTTACCAGATATACAAATTGTATCAAATCCTTCTTTTTCTGCGCCTTCCTTTTTCATTGCATAAACTAATTCATTTGCAATATCTTTTTCAGTTGCTCCAATTTTAATAAGCGGCAATATTTTTTCTAATCCTTTATCTGCAATTCTGCAAGCTTCTAAAAGACATTCTCTTTCATATAAATCTTTAACACTTCTTAAATCTTCAACTATATTATTTATCCCAATCCATGAAACCTTTGATATATTTTCAATAAGTTTTGAATATATTCCATAACTCATTTTTTCTGCTTCAAATCCTACATTATTAATATTATTTAGCTTTAAATAATATTCAATTGTCTTTGGGTCTGGTCTACCTGGATTTTGCCATAAAAAACTTTGAACACCTTCACATTCATTCTTTGCCTGTTCAATAAATCTTCCATCCGTAAATAAATATGTATTTTCATATGTAATTAATGCCCATGATGAATCTCCTGTAAATCCCGTAATATACCTTACATTTTCCTCACTATTTAGTAATAAAGCTTCAATATTCTTATGTTTCATAACTTCAACACATTTTTTAATTCTATTATTCACAATAAAACCACCTTTCAATCGTTTTTTTAATTTTACTATTTGAACTTCAACTAATCAATTAAAATTTTAATATAAATAAATTTTTTTTAATTTAACTAAAAAAAGCGCTCTAATGAGCGCCCTTTAAAATTATCTTCCTTCAGTATAAACGTATTTATAATCTGGTGTTCCAAATGCTGTATTATATAAATTCTTAATATACATTCTTCTATATGTTGATCTTTGTGGTTGTTCATAAGGAGCAATCACACAATCTTCATAAACCAAAATTTCTTCTGCTCTATCATATAATTCTGCACGTTTATCATTATCTAATATTGATCCAGCTTCTTCTATAATTCCATCATATTCTGGATTTGACCAACCTGTTTTACTTTCATCATAATATCCCTCTTTTGAATGCCAAAATTCAAACATTGTATGTGGATCATTATAATCTCCATTCCAACCTACATCACATATTTGATAATCTCCAGAATCTATATTAGCATATACAATATTATATTGTAACAAACTAACTTTAATTGTTACGCCTAATTCTTCTTTAAATATTTGTTGATAATACTCTCCACGCTGTTTAACTGCTTCACTTGTACCTCTAAACTGCATAGTTACATCCATATTAGCTGGGTCTTCATCTTCACCCAACTCTTTTAATCCTGCAATTAATAATTCTTTTGGTGAATTATATTCTGCTCTAACATCATCATATAATTTTCTTACATAATTTTTATTTCCAGTTTTATTAGCAAAATTTTCGCTACCAATACCTAAATTATTAGGTACATACCACCAGCCTGGATATGCAGTTCCATTAGTTACTGTATCAACATAATCATCTCTATCTATAGCAGCTGAAAATGCCTTACGAATTTTTTCACTTTTAAAATATCTATCTGCACAATTGATTAAATGATAACCTGAGTTGATAGTTCCTCTTGAGATTACATTAAATTCACCCATTGAATCAAATTGCATTTTCCATTCAGCATCCTCAACTCTAGCTGAGTCAATATCTCCTGCCATAAGCGATTGCATACGTGCGCCTCTATCATCTATCATATTCCATGTCATTTTTTCTATATATACATTTTCAGCATCCCAATAATTTGGATTTTTTTCATATACAATTTTACCTCTATGAATCCAATCTGAAACAATATATGGACCATTAGCAATAATATGCTCTGCTTCTGCACCATATGCTTCTTGCCACTTATCAATAACATCTTTTCTTAGTGGTTTCATAGTTGGAAAATAAGTTAATTGCATAAAATATGGTGTTGGTTTTTCTAATGTACAAACTAAAGTATATTCATCTTTAGCTTCAATTCCTACTTCTTCTACACCAACTTCTCCGTTATTATATGCTCCTGCATTTTTAAAAATAGGAGTTATTAACCATGCATAAGGCGAACCTGTCTCTGGATTTAAAATTCTCTCCCAAGCATATTCAAAATCATATGCAGTTACATTTTTACCATCTTGCCATTTTGCATTGTCTCTTAAATGGAATGTATACACTGTTCCTTCATCATTAACTTCCCAGCTTTCTGCCACTCCAGGTTCTACAACATCTGAACCACTTTCAGTTCCTTGAATTCTTGTTAAGCCTTCAAATAATGGACCTTGTGCAAACCAAGAAGTATCTACTGATGTTCTAGTTGTGTCTAGTGATTCAGGTTCACCTGCTAATAAATTTAAATATTGATCAGAATCCATTTTTTCAGGTTTTTGATCTCTTAAATTAGAAAAACCTGCGACATCTGTTTCTACTTGCGCAACTTCATCAACAACTACTTCCTCATTTTCTTCTGTTTCATTTTTTTGTTCTGTTGTTACTTTTTCATTTTCTTTTGTTTCTTCATTTGATTTTTCACCACATGCTGCCAATGCCATACTAAAAACTAACACTAAAGCTAACATAATAGCACTAAATTTTTTTAATTTCATTTTTTCCCCCTTAAATTTTGTCTTTTAACAGTGACATTCTACAACTCTCAGCAAACGTTTTCAACATTTCCCGACAAATATTATATTAAAGTTAAAATCCAAGGCTCTTTTCGTTACTTTTTGTAATACTTTTGTATCTTTTTGTATTATTTTATATAATCCCATCGTCTATTTTTAGAATTTTCAAATTTGTTTTAATATTAAAAAAAATCTTAGATTTTCATCTAAGATTTTTTTCTCTATTCTTCTTCTTCTTCTTCGTAAAGACTAATAAATTCGTCACAAACTTTTTCATAAAGTGCTTCATCTTCAATATTCAATAATTCTGGACCTTCTTCTTTATCTTCAAATCCATAAATTAAAACACTTTCTTCACCTTCTGGTAAAACTGCAATATATGCTTTTTCTTCAACTTCGAAAATATCAATTACTTCACATTTTGATGCTACGCCATCTTCAAACTCAATTTCGATAAAAGCTCTCTCTTCGTGTTCTTCACATCCACATCCACAATCACAATTTTCATGTACTTTTTTATCTTCGCTCATTAATTCATCTCCATTCTATTATATAAAACTAATTTTATCACATATTGATTAAATTTACACTTAATCTATTTTAAAACCTCCAAGTGCAGCAAATGGATTTTCATTTACCTCTTCTTTTTGTTTTTTAATAAATTTAGATACTTCTCTTTTATTCATTTGATTTTTAACTTTACTTTTTCTTTTATCAAACGCTTTTATACTTTCTCTATACCCACAAATACAAGCAAAATATTTTTTATCGCCTTCTCCTTTTAACACCATTTTTTTATGACATTCAGGACATCTTGCATTTGTTACTGTTGAAAGATTTTTTTTATAATTACATTCTCTATCTTGACATACTAATTTTTTCCCTCGCTTATCCGAAATTTCCAATAAAAATTTTCCACAATTAGGGCACTTAATTTTAGTCATATTATCATGTTTATATTTTTTGTCACTTTCTAATATTAGACTAACTACTTCCCTAGTGTAATCTTTTGTATTCCCAATGAAAATATTTTTATCTATTTTATTCTCTGCAATTTGTTTTAAAGACATTTCCCATTCTGCAGTAAGCGTCGGAGATTTTAGCTCTTCTGGAACTAAATCTAACAATTGAATTCCTTTAGATGTTATTTTAAGACTATTCCCTTGTTTACTTATTGAACCACTATTTATAAGCTTTTCAATAATATCTGCTCTAGTAGCAACCGTACCTAATCCACCCGTTTCTTTTAATAATGATTTAATTTCCTTATCTTGATCATCAAGTTCATTAGTTGGATTCTCCATTGCCTTTAATAAAGACCCTTCTGTATAATGTTTTGGTGGTTCAGTTAACCCTTCCTTAATTTGCAAATAATCAATATTATAATTATTATTTTCTATAAATTTAATCTCATTTTTCTCTTCATTAGCTGATTTATTATAAAGTTCTTGCCAACCTAATGAAACAATTTTATCTTGTTTGTATAAAAATGTTTTGCCATCTATATCAGCTTTAATATCTAAAATACTTACTATTTCATTTTCCATAAAATTAGCTAAAAATCTCTTAACTATTAAATCATATATTTTTCTTTCACCACTTGTTAGATCACTTAAAACAGCTGCTTGCTCAGTTGGGACTATTGCATGATGATCTGAAACTTTTTTATTATTATAAATACTTTTTTCTAATTTTCTCTTATTTCTAATTATTGAGTATGCATATTTTTTATATTCTCCTGTTTGACAAGCAGATACTCTTTCATAAATTGTATCTTTCATATCTTCAGTTAAATGTTTTGAATCAGTTCTTGGATAAGTAACTATTTTATGTCTTTCATATAAATTTTGCATTATCCTTAAAGTTTCTTTAGCTGAAAAATTAAATAATTTGTCCGCTTCATACTGCAATGATGTTAAATCAAATAGCTGTGGCGCTTTAATATTTTTATCTTTTACATTTACTTTTAAAATTTTTGCAGGTTTATTTTTAATAGTATTAGCTATATTATCAATTTCTTTTTTATCAAAAAATCTACTATTCCCACTGTTTTCCAATACAAAAGAACTATTATTAATTCTAGCATATAGTTTATAATATTTTTTTGGCCTAAATAATTGAATTTTTCTATCTCTTTTTTCAACTAAATATAATGTAGGCGTTTGTACTCTACCACATGAAAGTTTTGCATTGTATTTACAAGTAAGTGCTCTAGTTGCATTTATTCCAACTAACCAATCTGCCTCAGCTCTTGCACTTGCAGATAAAAATAAATCTACATACTTCTTCCCATCCTTTAAATCGCTAAAGCCCTTTTTAATAGCTTTATCAGTAACTGATGAAATCCATAACCTTTTAATTTTCTT
>Ga0193953_1000897_pt1 | contig 14825 bp, 11 predicted proteins | sample BB_4_MG_FD_140325 | JGI IMG/M metagenome (GOLD analysis project Ga0193953, IMG submission 140325) | Microbial mat bacterial communities from the Broadkill River, Lewes, Delaware, United States - BB_4_MG | ecosystem: Environmental > Aquatic > Freshwater > River > Microbial mats | place: USA... | reverse complement strand
CCTCCAGAAACGCACATCATGACAGAATCAAAACGTCACTAGTCAGTTCACAATAGCCTCCGGCGGCCCGGCCGGGGGCCAAACTTTTGAAAAGTTTGACAAACAGGAATTGTTTGTTTTTATGGAAATCTTCGCGGTCACTCTTGCCCCGAGGAACGAGGGACAAGAGTGACCGAAACCTGGGGTCCAGGGGTGGCGAAGCCACTTTGGCAAAAAATCCCCTGGCCGCCGGAGGCATTTTGAACTGAGTAGTTGCCATCAAAACTAAGAAATCACGATACTACGTCGTCCTCAATACACAGCGCCTCACTTTGCCTTCCGCCACCACTTTGAATCGTTCCAGAAGATCGGGTGAAATCCCCTCATGCTCTTCAAAAAAGCCGGGGTTAAGGGTGTGTTTCGGGTTAAACTCCTGCAGAGCGTAGAGTTCTGCACCTTCAATCATACGGGTGATGGTATCAAGGACCGCTTCATCGATAAAAGGAGATGTGCAGGTGGTTCGAAACTCATGGGGAATACCGGAGTTCAGAATGGCCGAAACACTCTCCCTGATCTCCACTTCAAAGGAGCGCTTTGAAAGGTGGGGCACATAGGCCGACGGATCGCCCTTGATGTCCATGGCCACATAATCCACCAGTTTTTGATCCATAAGGGACTTCAGCATGGCCGGGCGGCTTCCGTTGGTATCCAGCTTCACCAGGTAGCCCATGGCCTTCACCTGGGCAAGAAACTCGGCCAAATCGCTGTGGAGGCAGGGTTCACCGCCGCTCACCACCACGGCATCCAGACGACCCACCCGACTCCTTAAAAAGTCGAGGACCTCGTCGGTGTCGTAGCGATCTTCCGGCCCCCCATCTGTCACCAGGCCGGCATTGTGGCAGTAGGGGCAGGTAAGGTTGCATCCATAGGTAAAGACCACCGCCCCGATCTTTCCGGGGTAATCGATAAGCGAGCATTTGTTCAAACCGCCGATAATCATATCGTAAGTATCCTCCATCACCAGACGCCTGGAGCTGTCTTCTCCAAGCATTGCCACCCAAAATAGTCGGGGCCGATCTTTCCTGCAATGGAAAATCGGCCCCGATATACACTTAAATGATTCGGATCACGTCAAAGCTACGATGACTATCGTGCCCCTGACATGCCTACCGCCTCATTATTTCTCACTATTCAGACCACGGGGCTATGCCACCTTAAAGGTCTCACGCATGCAGAATTCGCTCTGCTTGCCGTTGTTCCACTGAGATACGGGTCGAAGGTAGCCCACCACTCGTGAGTAGACTTCCGTTGTGCTGCCGCACTTCTCACACTCGGCAACCTCCCCTGCAATGTACCCGTGGGACGGGCAGACACTGAAGGTGGGGGTCAGGGTAAAGTAAGGCAGGCGGTAGTTGCCCGACACCTTCTTGACCAGAGACTTCACCGCTTCCACGTCGGTGACCTCTTCGCCCAGGAACATGTGAAGCACAGTGCCCCCGGTGTACTTGGTCTGAAGCTCATCCTGCAGATCCAGCACCTCAAAAAGGTCGTTGCTGTAGTTTACGGGCAGGTGGGTAGAGTTCGTGTAGAAGGGGTCGTCCCCGTTCTGGAACGCATCTTCGTTGGCACAGGCCCCATCGGGATGACGCTTCTTGTCCTTCATGGCCAGGCGGTACCCGGTGCCTTCGCCGGGGGTGGCTTCCAGGTTGAAGATGTCACCGGTCTCATTCTGGATCTCTTCCAGGCGGCCACGGATGTGGTCCAGAATGCGCAGGGACATCTCCTTGCCTTCGGGATCGGCGATGCCTTTGCCCATGAAGTTGATCAGGGCTTCGTGCATACCGATGATGCCGATGGTGGAAAAATGGTTCTTCCAGTAGATACCGAAACGCTCCTTGATGTGGCGCAGGTAGAACTTGGAGTAGGGGTAAAGGTTCTTTTCGGTGAACCCTTCAAGGATCTTGCGCTTGATCACGAGGCTCTCTTTGGCCAGTTCGATCAGCTCGTCCAATCGTGTAAGGAACGCCTCTTCGGTTTTGGCTTCCTTGCCGATGCGGGGCAGGTTGATGGTGACCACGCCGATGGAGCCGGTGAGGGGGTTGGCACCAAAAAGACCGCCACCGCGCTTGAGGAGCTCGCGGTTGTCCAACCGCAGACGGCAGCACATGGAACGTGCGTCGTCGGGGCTCATGTCGGAGTTCACGAAGTTGGAGAAGTAGGGGATACCGTAGCGTCCCGTCATCTTCCAGATCATATCGAGGTTGGGGTTGTCCCAATCGAAATCTTCGGTGATGTTATAGGTGGGGATGGGAAAAGTGAACACACGCCCCTTGGCATCCCCTTCCATCATCACTTCCGCAAAGGCGCGGTTCAGGGTATCCATCTCCTCCTGGAACTCGCTGTACGTCTCTTCAAGGTCTTCGCCACCGATGAGGATGGGGGTATCCTTGAGGTTCTTGGGAACCACAAGGTCCATGGTGATGTTGGTGAAGGGCGTCTGGAAACCCACACGGGTGGGGATGTTGATGTTGAAGACGAACTCCTGGAGCGCCTGCTTCACCTTGTCGTAAGGGAGGTTGTCCTTGCGGATGAAGGGAGCCAGCAGGGTGTCGAAGTTGCTGATGGCCTGTGCGCCCGCCGCTTCGCCCTGGAGGGTGTAGAAAAAGTTGACGATCTGGCCAAGGGCCGTTCGAAGGTGCTTGGGCGGGGTGCTCTCCACCTTACCGGCCACACCCTTGAAACCCACGCGCAGAAGGTCCTGCAGGTCCCATCCCACGCAGTATACGGAGAGCAGGCTCAGGTCATGAATATGCAGATCCCCTTCGTTGTGAACCTCACGGATGGGCTTGGGGTAGATCTTGTTGAGCCAGTACTCAGCGGTGATGTCCGAAGAGATATAGTTGTTCAGGCCCTGAAGAGAGTAGCTCATGTTGCTGTTCTCTTTGATCTTCCAGTCGAGCTTTTTGATGTAGTTTTCCATCAGCTCGGTGTTGGCCTTGATGGTGATATTTCGAATCTGAGAGCGCTGCTCACGGTAGAGGATGTACGACTTGGCTGTTTTGTAAAACGGGGAATCGAGAAGCACGCGCTCCACAATATCCTGTACCTCCTCCACGTCGGGCTCCGCCCCAAGGCGAAGGTTACGGGCCATGCTGAGGAACTTCATGGTCAGGCCCTTGGCCTCACGCTCCTCAAACTCCCCGGTGGCCTTTCCCGCCTTGGTAATTGCTGCCGTAATTTTGGAAGAGTCAAATTCAACCACACTACCGTTTCGTTTTTTGATTCGATCGAACAAATGGATACCCCTTCTTCTTCGTTAACGTTCACAGGTTTACACGGACCGCACCAGACAAGAGACGCAAAGGCCCTCTGCATAAAGGACAAATCTCTGTTGATTACAGTCAGGTTACGGTCCCGGTCGCATAGCCGCACACCATGGTTCGGGCTGGGGGGGAGCCTCAATGCGCACACGCATCCCCATGGACAGCCGCTGACTATGTAACCACCATCTCCTCTTCTATGTTGTAAAGACTGCTTACATCGAGTTTTATATTGGAATGATACCGACCGGCAGGCCCCATCCGGGGGCTGATACTGCCATGTATGCCGGCAATGGCTTGAGATTGGTCAAGCCGTAAGAACAAACTGTTTTGGGATGACTCCGAAAGAGGTCAGCGCAACACCGTCAGGTCCCGGTTAAGGGGCCTCCTCCCACACCCATCGGGGCAAGAAAGGACAAGGCGTTGGTCATACTGACGTTCCACGAGTTCACCGTGTGAAGAGCGTTGGAAAAAGCGCACAGAAATAGTGGCTTGCCTGCAAAACAAGGAACTGCGCAGCAAAAAGGTTCTGTGGTTCACCAAAGCCGTCATGGATTATCTTCCGGGCACCCATCTTTGTGTGTGTTGCGCACCATAAACGCATGGAGCCATCTGATTTTTCGGGTTTCCGGGAACTCGGTTTTCAGCGTGACCGTCTTGTAAGGGAACAGTCTCGTAAAATCAAGTCCCAGGTAAGATCCCGGGGGGTATCAGCGCCCCGTCGCATGGGCCCGAAGACAGCTCAAGTTTACACAATATATAGGCAGTGTCAAGACCCATTTCCTACATATTGTATATTCCCCCTCAGGGACGCCCCCACCCATATGTCGAAAAAAATCAGGAATGTAGACGCATTGTCACCGCTGTAAACAAGAATCACCCTGCTGTCCACCCCTCTCAGGACATGCGCCTTAGATATGCGGAAAACAAGCCAATTCAGTCAAGTATGTTCCGCCACAAAAAAAGCGGTCCCAACAGATTGGAAAGGCATGCTATATTCCCCTCTACCGGCCACTGTGTTGAGTACCGAAACAGCGAGCACTCCCATGGGACAGACCGCTTGCGGGCCTCTCCTGTGTTTATGAACACACATGAAGCCGACATGCCATTAAATCAGACAGCCACTTCCAACGGGAAAGGTACCGATAGAAGATGACAATAATCGAAAAAAAAACGCCGTCACGACTCCTTGCGGAAGGGGCGCCCCCACGCATCAGACACGCCATGGGAGGCATTTACCGCTCCCGGCTTGCGCTACGCCTTCTCATGCTGATAGCCTTGGTGTCCGCGCTGTTCGGAGGGGTGGGCCTGGAGGTCTGCCTCTCGGAGCCGATGTGGGAAAAACATATCTGGCTCCCTTCACTGCTCATCGCCCTGGCCGTATGGATTCTCGTCACAGCCCTCATTCACGCCATCCGCATGAAACTCTTCGGAAAATTAAGATAAGAGCATCGTAACTATTCAGCTTGTGCCTCCGGCGGCCCTGCCGAGGGCCAAACGTTTGACTGATCTAAAAAAGTGGGTTTGATAAACAGGTGTTAAAAAATGATCCTTAGGTAGTGCGCATCCGCAACCAGCTTTCAAGGTGGCACACCTTGCCGCCGGAGGCTTCTTCTCAACAATCATGTTGAGCTGAATAGCTACAGAGCATCTTCATCTTATAGGAGGTGAATGCCCGTACGTGAGAGGGTATGCATTGGCAACAAACACAAAACAGCCCTGCCGACGCCATAGCGTTCGACAGGGCTGCATTTATCTGTTCAGCCTGCTGATGATTGCCGGTGCCTCACTGTCATGGAGGCCGGCTCACACTCTGAAAGTACGTTTCCCTAACTACACCAGCAACAATTCGGTAAAGTAGTGCAGAATCCGCGCTGTGGCCCCCCACACGGCCACATCTTCCACCGGGTAGAGCAGTTCATCCCAACCCGGAACACGTCCGGAGTACGCTTTTTCATGGTGGGTTTCCACGACATCTGCAAGGGGAATCATCACGATGCGGGCGATCTCTGATGCGTCATAGACAACCTCGTTCTCGTCACCATCCCAGATCCCGAAAAAGGCTTCGATCTCTGTGCTGTTGATGGTCTGAAAATGCCCAAGAGAGCCAAAACAATCCACCTGGGAGGCCACGATACCCGTCTCCTCCTCCAGTTCACGGTACGCCGTGGACAAAGAGGTGGAATCTTCCGGGTCCTGATGCCCACCGGGAAGGGCCACCTGGTTGGCCCAGGGGTACCCCTTGTTGTTGGCCTTCAAGATGGCCAGAATGGTAGGGTCCGTCTCCGGAGAACGCAAAAGCATAAAGACGGAAGCCTTTTTCAGGTGATCCCCAGCCGAATCAGGGTGCTCTGTTGCACGAATCATCTCCCGGGCCACTTTCACATCGAATGGGGCCATGGATTTCATCTACTTTTTGTACCCTTCCTTCACCACGAACTGCAGCATCTTCAGGAACTGAGCGGGATCAAGGTACCCCGGCTGATTGCCGATCTGGGCGCCGTCCCCTTCCAGAAACAAGCTCGCAGGCAGCCCCCGTACTTTGTACTTTCGGGCCACGCTCTGCTCTTTGTCCGTGTCCACCTGAACCGACACAAAGTTGTCAGTCAAATAGGCGATCACCTCTTTTGATTTGAAGGTGGTGTTCGCCATCTTCGTGCAGTACTTGCACCAGTCCGCGTGGAAGTTGATGTATATTTTTTTGCCACTGGACTCGGCCAGGGCCATTCCATCTTTATAAGAGTTCCACTGGATGCCACCCGGAGTGCTCTCCAGGGCATGGGCGGAAAAAGCGGTGACGGCCACAACAGCAAAGGTCGTCAGAAATAATGTCAATGCGTTACGCATGTTATCCTCCGAGATTGGCTCGATCATAAGCGCCACAGTGTGCCCTTATTGAAGAGCAGTTGGGTCGAATCGTGCCTTCTCATGGTCAAAGACACCTTTATTGATCGTAACTCTAAAAGTTAAAGGGTTGCAAGGGTATTAATCGTTCCCGTCAAAAGCAAAACGCCAACGGCAACAAGCATCACCCCGGCCACCTTATTCACGTAGGGCAATACCTGACGGGCCTTTTTTAAAAAACCCAGCATGGTGTGAATAAAGACAGAGATCACCATAAACGGCAGAGCCAAACCCGCTGAGTACACCCCCAACAGTCCCATGCCCCTTGCCACCGTCTCCTGGTTGCTGGCAAGGACAAGGATTGACCCGAGCATGGGTCCGATACAGGGACTCCACCCCGCGCCAAAGGCCATGCCCACCAGAAAGACGCCAAAAAGATGCAGGGGTTTCCCGCGCACCTTCAGTCGCCTGTCAAACTGCAAGCCCGGAATACGAAGCAGCCCCAGGAAGTTGAGGCCAAAGAAAATCACCAGGAGACCGCCACCGATCCTGAGCCACTCTTTGGTGTCGTTTAAAAATCCGCCAAGGGATGAAACCGCGGCCCCCAGAAGCACAAACACGACGGAGAAGCCGAGGACATAGGCGATGGTTGCAAGAATCACCTGTTTTCGAACAGCGGCGCCCCCTGCATTCAGCTCTTCCAGGGAGAGGCCGGTAATAAAGGTGAAGTAGGCGGGAACCAGCGGCAGAACACAAGGGGAAAAAAACGAGAGCAGGCCTGCCGCAAAAGCCGCACTCCACGTTACCGTCAGAAATCCATTCATGTAAATTGAGACTCCAGAGAAAAAAAAGGCGGGAAAAAACCCGCATGCAAAAGAGGCCAGCGTTGCTTCCGGCCGGAGATCGGCTGAATTATATGGCAGTTACCTTTTAAAGGCAAACAAAACCTATCGTCCAAATCCCCTTATCAAACAAGAGTTTACCTGTCACAACATTGATTCCCAGCCAAACGTCATTCCATAAATCCGCCATCCGCCTGAAGAAACAGGGAATCGTCTCCATTTCGAAAAAAAAAGATAAGTAATCTCCGCTTCCTGCCGATAAGTACGGTTAAATGAACAAATAACATGTCCAACGGACAAGGCATCCAATGCACCTGACCGGCTGAGCTGGAGGTATATGCAATGATTTTTGAAGACGACGACACATTAAGAATGTACGTAGAAGAGTCCCTGGAGCACCTTTCGGATATCGAAAGTGACCTCCTTGCCATCGAAGAGGCAGGACTTGAAAACGGCGAAGAGCTTATCAACAACGTATTCCGGGCAGCCCACTCTATAAAGGGTGGCGCAGGTTTCATGGGACTGACCACGGTCAAGGAACTCTCCCACAACCTGGAAAATGCCCTGAACATGATGCGCAACGGTGAGCTGGCTCCAGCCCCTGCCGTCATCAGCACCCTACTCACAGCCTTCGACAAGCTGACCGAGCTGGTGAACAACATCGAAACCAGCAACGACGTGGAAATCAGCAGCTTTGTCGATGCACTCATCGCCATCGACAGCCTGCCGGATCAGCCGGCTCCGGAAACTGTTTCCGCAGCGACGCCGGATACGGCGGATGAAGACCCACTGGCCTCATTTGATGTGGACAAGGAAGAGCTCGACAAGGTTCTGAAGCAGGGCAAATACGTTTACCGCCTCACCTATGACCTCACCCGGGACGTTACCGACCAGGGCAAGGTGATCAATGAAATCCTGAACACCCTTGGCAACAGTGGCATGATCCTGGGCTCAACCGATCCCACGGTGGCTCCCGATGCCGAAGGGAACCGCCCCTTCCTCGTGCTCTTCGCCTCCATCATTGAGCCCGACATCGCGCCCCTCCTCGCGGAGCTGGACGAATCCGCGGTTCAGGACCTCACCCCGATTCTCGGCGGAGGCGACAGCGATGTGGAACTGATCGTCGAAGAAGCTGCGGCACCTATAGAACCACCTGCACCTCCTGTTCAGGCAGCACCCGAGCCGGTTCAACCGGTCCCCGCACCCCAACCGGCCCCGGCAGTATCCATTCCTGAGCCAAGGATGGAAGAGCCCGAGGCACGGCCCATGGAAATGGAGACCCGGACCAAGGCCCAGACATCCATTCGTGTCAACTTAGAGCTCCTCGACACCCTCATGACCCTTGCGGGCGAACTGGTTCTCAGCCGCAACCAGCTCATGCAGGGCATCACCGGAAGCAACACACGGGCCGTGGAGACCTCCGGTCAGCGCATCGACATGATCACCTCCGAACTCCAGGAGGCCATCATGCGAACCCGAATGCAGCCCATCTCAAACGTCTTCAACAAATTCACCCGCGTGGTCAGAGACCTTGCCGGCACCCTCAAGAAGAAGGTGGACCTTTTTATTGAAGGCAAGGACGTTGAACTCGACAAAACCATCATCGAGGCCATCAACGACCCCCTCACCCACCTGGTGAGAAACTCTGTGGATCATGGCATCGAATCCCCGGAAGACCGAACCCGCATGGGCAAGCCCGCCACGGGTCGCATCTTCCTGAAAGCCTTTCACGAAGCTGGCCAGGTCAACATTGAGATCAGCGACGACGGTGGCGGCATCGACGGCAACGCCATTGCGGCGGCGGCCGTTCGAAAAGGCCTCCTCAGTGAATCCGACATCTCTGTCATGAGCACCCAGGAGAAGGTGGGCCTCATCTTCCTGCCGGGCTTTTCCACCGCCCGCCAGGTCACCGACGTCTCCGGGCGCGGTGTGGGCATGGACGTGGTCAAGACAAACCTCGACAAGCTCGGCGGCATCATTGATATCCACTCCAAGCCCGGCAAGGGGACGACCATCCTCATCAAACTCCCCCTGACCCTGGCCATTATTCCCAGCCAGATCGTCTCCGTGGAGAACGAGCGCTACGCCATTCCCCAGGTTAACCTGGACGAGCTGCTGCGCATCCCCGCTGCCCAGGTGAAGGATCGCATTGAGAAGGTGGGCAACGCCGACGTGGTCAGACTCCGCGGCGCCCTTCTGCCTCTGCTTCGCCTCACTGACCTTCTGGAGATAGCCCCCACCTTCATCCACCCGGAGGATGGAAAAATCTACCCTGACAAGCGCCGGAACCTCTCCGACCGCCGCCAGGGTGACGACGCCAACCTTCCCGAAGAGATTCGTGAGCTCCGAAGCGGTGACGACCGACGCTACCGCAGCGACAGCGCCATCAACATCGCTGTGGTCTCCGCCGGCAACTTCAAGTACGGCCTGGTGGTGGACGAGCTCCGTGACTCAGAAGAGATCGTGGTCAAGCCCCTGGGACGCCACCTGAGCAAGTGCGACGGCTACGCCGGAGCCACCATCATGGGCGACGGCCGTGTGGCCCTCATCCTTGACGTGGCCTCCCTGGCCAAGATGGGAACTCTCAGCGAGACCTCGGCCAAGAACCTCAACGCAGCCGAAGCAGCCGCCAACTTAGAGCGCGCCACCGCCGGCACAGATCGGACAGCCCTTTTGACCTTCAAAGGCGGCGAGGCAGAACACTTTGCAGCCCCCCTCAACCTTGTGGAACGAATCGAGCGGGTTAAATCTGAAGAGATCGAAGAGGTGGGCGGACGCCGGGTCATCCAGTACCGTGGCGGCACCCTCCCCTTAAACGAGATCTCCGAAGTGGCGAACGTGGCAAAGGTCCCCGAAAACGACCAGTACGAAGTGGTGGTCTTCCGTGTGGGAGGCCGGGAAACAGGCCTTCTTGTCACCCCGCCGGTGGACGCCGTGGAAGTGGACTTAAGCGTGGATGCCTCCACCCTCAAGCAAAACGGTATCATGGGTTCCCTCATTGTGGGGGATCACACCACCCTCATGGTGGATATCTTCGAGCTGGTCCGCACGGTCAACCCCACATGGTTTGAAGAGAACCGGCCCACGGGACCGGATACCACCGTAAAAGATGGTGAGATCCGCATCCTGTTTGCCGAGGACTCCGCCTTCTTCCGCAACCAGGTCTCCGACTTCCTCACCGAGGAGGGCTTCATCGTCACCACGGCTGAAGACGGGGCTGAGGCATGGGATTATCTTCAAAAAGGAGTGGATGACTTCACCGTGATCCTCACCGACCTGGAAATGCCCAACATGGACGGGTTTGAGCTGACGAGAAAGATTAAGGCCGCCGAGGCATACAAGCACCTGCCCGTGGTGGCCCTCACCTCCCTTGCCAGCGAGCGGGATGTCCGCAAGGGCAAGGATGCAGGCATCGACAGCTACCAGATCAAACTGGACCGGGAAAATCTTATTGAGGTGGTTCGGGAATACTCCCTGTAACATGGGACCCCATCAACCCGCAGGAGATACACCATGAGTGAACAGACAAAAAGAAGCGGAGCCGCATCCATGCTGGAGCTTGCCACTTTCTTTGTGGGAGAGGCCCAGTGCGGCATCGACATCCTTAAAATACAAGAGATCAACAAGCAGACGGAAGTGACCGGCGTACCCCAGTCTCCGGACTATGTGGTAGGGGTCCTCAACCTTCGGGGCCGCATCGTCACCGTCATCGACCTGGGCCTGAAAACTGGCCTTTCGCCCATCACCCAGGACAAGGACAACCGGAACATCATCGTGGACTCCATGGGAGAGCACATCGGGCTCCTCGTGGATCGCATCAGCGATGTGATGAGCGCCGACCCCTCCCATGTGGAACCTCCCCCCGCCAACCTGGGCGGCATTGAGGGAAGCTACTTTGAAGGGGTGGTCAAGACCGAGGCGGGACTTATCGGCGTGCTGGACATTGAACGCGTCCTGGCTGAGGGCTAAGAAAAAAAGTATCGCTCAAACCACGATTCGGTGATACGTCCTTTGAATTTACCGGACTCGTGTGACGACTTTTCGGGCAAAGCCAGGCGGCGGGCCTCCCCTTTCGGGGGCCCTGTCCAGCCTGGAACGTTCACCCTCTTTCGTCGCTGCTGAAAAACCTTCTTGCTTCCTGGAGGCATCACCATGGATCCCATCAAAGTACTGGTGGTTGACGATACCATTCTCTATCGAAAAGTCATCGGAGACGTCATCGCATCCATACCGGATGCGGAAGTGTGCGGCACCGCTGCCAACGGGCGGTTTGCACTCACCAAAATCAAAACATTCAAACCGGATCTCATCACCCTGGACATTGAAATGCCGGAGATGAACGGTCTTGAACTGCTGGAAGAGCTGAAGAAAACGGGCATGAAACTGCCCCGAATCATCATGCTCTCCACACTCACAACCCGGGGCGGGGACATGACCATCCGGGCCCTGGAGCTGGGGGCCTTTGATTTTATCACCAAGCCCCAGTCCGGTACGTCAACGGAAAACATGGAGAAGATCCGGACCCAGCTCACACCGGCTGTCGCGGCTCTGATCCAGGAGAAAAAATTCCGTTCCCGGCTTCAAAATGCCCGGGCCACCCTTGCCCGCAGCTCGACTTCGCGGCAAGCGGAACCCCCGAAACCGACGCGACCGGTCACGCCACCGCCACGCACCGCCAAACGCCCCATCAGCCGGCCGTCAGAAGTGGTGGCCATCGGAATTTCCACCGGTGGGCCCAACGCATTGGCGGCCATGCTCCCCAAGCTTCCGGCGGACATCGGGGTGCCGATTCTCATTGTGCAGCACATGCCTCCGGTCTTTACCAAATCCCTGGCGGGCAGCCTCAACAACAAGTGCGCCATTGAGGTAAAAGAGGCCGAAGACGGGGATCTGCTGAAACCGGGCCTGGCCCTTATTGCGCCGGGCGGCAAACAGATGCGCGTGGAAGCGCACCGGGACGGCATTCACCGACTGGTCCGCATCACCGACGATCCACCGGAGAACAGCTGCAAACCTTCGGCCGACTACCTGTTCCGGTCCGTGGCCAGCCACTATGTGGGCCGGGCCACCGGCATCATCATGACCGGCATGGGGCAGGACGGATTCAAGGGGCTGCAAAAAATGCATGACACCGGGTCCGTCATCCTGGGGCAGGACGAAGCAAGCTGCACCGTCTACGGAATGCCCAAGGCACCGGCAGAAGCCGGAATCACCAACAAGGTGGTGCCTCTCTCTGAGATGGCCCGTGCACTCGTAAATACGCTCAAATAACGCCTTTCATAACAAACAAGAACGAACCCGGCGTCCAGGCCTTGCCAGGACGCACAGGTGAGGTGTGCCCCGACGCCGCCACACCAGGATCACGGGTTCTGAAATGGCAACAACCTCGCAACAACAAGCAGGTCCGATGAACAGACTTAAGGTCACAGAAAGCGAGTTTCAGGCGCTTTCAAAATACATTTACGGGATCTCAGGGATCACCCTGCCGAAAGGCAAGGAGTACCTCATCGAAACGCGTCTGGGACAGCTTGCCAGCGAGTACGGCTGCAGCTCCTATCAGGAACTGCTTACCCGTTCCCGCACCGAGGCGACCCGTGCCCTTGAGCGTAAAATCATCGACGCCATCTCCACCAACGAAACCTACTTCTTTCGAGACAACGCGCCCTTTGACCTGCTCCAGCACCGGCTCCTGCCCGATATCATCGACCGCAAATCCAAAAAGGGCGGGCGGATCTCCCTTCGCATCTGGAGCAGTGCCAGCTCCACCGGCCAGGAGATCTACAGCACCGCCATGATCCTTCGGGAACTGGGCCTCCACAAAGGCGGGTACAACCTCCAGCTCGTGGCCACCGACATTTCCGATGCCGCCATTGCCCGGGCCAGCTATGGACTCTACAGCCAGTTCGAGGTGACCCGAGGCCTCTCACCGGCCCGGCTCAACCGATATTTCACACCCCAGGGGGATGGCTACCGCATCCACGACGACATACGCAGCATGGTCTCCTTTCGAAAGCAGAACCTGCTCACCTCCCTGGCAGGACTCGGCAAATTCGACCTCATTCTCTGCCGCAACGTCGCCATCTACTTCACCCGTGAAGACCGGCTGCGGCTTTTCGACAATCTCTCGCGTCAGCTCGAGCCCGACGGCTGCCTCCTTATCGGATCCACAGAGTCCCTTTCCCAGGAGGAGTCGCCCTTTGTACCGAAACGCTATCTGAACTCAACTTTTTATCAGTTGCAGGGTCAATCGCCCCCGGCGACACCCCGGCTGAATACCTTGAGGACCGCCCATGGATAGACAAGAACGCCAGTACATTGAAGAGCTGAACCACTGCATTGATTTCAACGATGCGGTCAAGGGCTGCGCCCTGATGCCCTTCTTTACAGCCATATCCGAAACGATGAAGCACACCACGCTTAAAAAGCTCTTCCTGAGCTGCGAAGCCCCTGGTTTGCCCATCCTGAAATTCCTGACGAACGACCTGAAAAAAAAGGGCAACAGCATTGAGGTGGACTGGATCATCGGCCAGTTCCTCGCCGGCAACACCTTTGGCCCCATGGATGAACATCGTCTCTCCTTCTGGGCGGATGCCATGGTGGAGCTGGACCTGCCCCAAGCCCTGCCGCGTCTCCTCGACCTGGCCGGGACCAGCCACTCTGCAGGCGTTCTCACCGCCGCCTGCAGGGCCTCCATTGCCCTTGCCGGAGAGGACGGCCCCACACTCATGAAGCGCCTCTGCGAAGATGACATCGTCCAGGGCATGCGTATTGCCGAAACCCTTCCCCTTACAGGGAAACCGGGTTTTTTTGCCGTGGCCGCGCTCCTCGGCTCCCCCAACCATGAATTGCGGAACCTCGCCATCGATATTTTTGCAGCCGCAGGCAGCGAAGGTGTTGATGCGCTGGCCCAACAGCTCTACCTCAGCGACACCAATTGCATCATCCACGCAGTCAATGCCCTGGGCAGGTGCGGTGCCCCGGAGGCCCTCCCCCCCTTATTGGGTCTCCTCACCTCCCTGCCCAGGGATCCCAACGTTCGATACGCCGTGTACGAAGCAGCAGGTCGACTTCCCTCGCCCAAATGGGCCCTTCACCTGGCCCGGGGGCTCGCCGACGACTCCGAAGCAGTGCGTATGTCCGCTGCGCGTGCCGTGGATCGAAACATCTCCACCCACCTCATCAGGGGAATCTCCAACATCGTCTCCTTCGGAGATGACACCGCCGCCAAGGTTGTGGGTGCCCTCATCGACTCCAAGTCGGACAACACCCTCCGGTTTCTCCTCACCATCGAGGGATTTGAAGGGCTCACCGAGACACATCTTGTCCAGCACGCCCACCCTGAAGTACGGGGCCACTGCGTGGCGTTCCTCGAAAAGAAACGGTTCAAGGCGCTTGCCGCACGGGTAAAAAAGGCCACCGCCGGCAAAGAAGCGAGCCGTCCCCTTATTGTCTGTGTCGATGACTCCAAGATGATGCTCATGCTCTACATGAAAAAGCTCAACGCCTTTGGCTTTGAAGTGGCCACCTTCGAAAACCCTGAGACAGCCCTCCGGGAGATCCCGGGGCTTGCCCCCCGCATGGTCATCACGGACCTCAACATGCCTGAAATGGACGGGTTTACCTTGGCGTCTCAGCTTCGGCGCCATGCCGACCGCACAACCCTTCCCATCCTCATGGTCACCACCCAGAGCGATGCGACCCCTCCTGCCGGCGACGGCGTCAGCCCCGTGGACGCAATCCTCATGAAGCCCTTTTACGACGAAGGGCTCCGGGAGATGGTGGATCACCTCCTCTATGTCAAGGAAGCCATTGATTTTTAAAATGGCCTTACGTATCATGG
>Ga0193953_1000894_pt1 | contig 14838 bp, 14 predicted proteins | sample BB_4_MG_FD_140325 | JGI IMG/M metagenome (GOLD analysis project Ga0193953, IMG submission 140325) | Microbial mat bacterial communities from the Broadkill River, Lewes, Delaware, United States - BB_4_MG | ecosystem: Environmental > Aquatic > Freshwater > River > Microbial mats | place: USA... | reverse complement strand
TAATGTTGGTCTTATGGCACAAAAAGCAGAAGAGTATGGTTCTCACCCTACTACATTTGAAATCGCTGAAGCTGGAACTGTTAAAGTTTTAGATACTGATGGTTCTGTTTTAATGGAGATGGAAGTTGAAGTTGGTGATATTTGGAGAATGTCTAGAGCAAAAGATATTCCAATTAAAGACTGGGTAAGACTTGCAGTTGAAAGAGCTAGATTAACAGGAAACCCTGCAGTATTCTGGTTAGATGAAGAAAGAGCACATGATAGAAATATGATTGCTAAAGTAACTGAGTACTTAAAAGATCACGATACTTCTGGTTTAGAGTTACCAATTATGGCACCTGCAGCTGCTATGCAATATACACTTGATAGAGTAAGAGCTGGTAAAGATACTAACTCTGTAACAGGAAATGTTTTAAGAGATTACTTAACAGATTTATTCCCAATCTTAGAGCTTGGAACATCTGCTAAAATGTTATCAATCGTTCCATTAATTGCTGGTGGTGGATTATTTGAAACAGGTGCTGGTGGATCTGCTCCTAAGCATGTTGAACAAATGTTAAATGAAGGACACTTAAGATGGGATTCTTTAGGTGAATTTTTAGCACTTGCAGAATCGTTAAGATTTATTGCACAAAAGAACAATTCTAAAGATTTAGAGATTGTAACTGCTGCACTTGACTGGGCAAATAATGCATACCTTGATAATAATAAAGAGCCAAGTAGAAAATGTGGAGAGCAAGATAACAAAGCTTCTCATTATTTCGTAGCACAATACTGGGCACAAGCACTTGCAGAACAAACTGAAAATGCAGAATTAGCTGCTAAATTTGCTCCTGTAGCAAAAGCACTAATTGATGGTGAAGCTACAATTATGGCTGAGTTATTAGGTTCTGAAGGAAGTTCAAAAGATATTGGTGGATACTTTAATCCAGATATCGTTAAAGCTGAAGCTGCAATGAGACCATCTGCAACTTTAAATGCTGTTATCGATAATATCTAATTGAGATAAACACCTAATTCGGTTTAGGTGTTCGATAAAAAAAGGGTTCGCAAATTTGCGAACCCTTTTTTATATCTACATAAAAGTTAATGAGTACTAAAAAGTAAAATCTTTTCCTAGATAATGTTCTCTTACGGTATCATTATTTTTAATTTCTGCAGCTGTTCCACCTGCTATAATAGCCCCTGCTTTCATAACATACGCTCGATCACAAATTTGTAAAGTTTCTCTTACATTATGATCTGTAATAAGTACCCCTATTCCTCTTTTTGTAAGTTGTTTTATAATACCTTGGATATCTTTAACAGCAATTGGATCGACTCCTGCAAAAGGTTCATCAAGAAGTAAAAACTTAGGATTGGAAACTAAAGCCCGTGCTATTTCTGTTCTTCGTCTCTCTCCACCACTTAAACTTATCCCTTTTCTTTGACGAATTGGTTCTATATTAAAGACCTCTAAAAGTTCTTCAATTCTTTCATGTCTAAGTTGTTTATCATCTATAGATACTTCAGCTGCTAACATAAGATTGTCTTCTACTGTGAGGTCTTTGAAGATAGAAGACTCTTGTGGTAAATACCCTATTCCTCTTAATGCTCTTTTATGTAATGGTAAATGTGTAATCTCGTGATCATCAAAATAAATATTACCAGTAGTAGGCTGTACCAATCCGCATATTATATAAAAACTTGTCGTTTTTCCTGCACCATTGGGTCCTAATAAACCTACTGTTTCACCACTTTTTATATTTAAAGTAATATCATGTAGAATTTGTGTTTTTTTAATAGCTTTGGTAAGACTAGTAACTTCTATTTTATGATCCAATTATATATTCTCTACTTTCTTCTTTTTTTTCTATATTTATTATAAGTACATCAAACCCATATTCACGAAGTATATTCTCAAGTTTTTCATCACCCCACTCTACAAAATGTATTCCACTTTTTTCGAACTCCTCTAAAAGTCCTAAAGAGACAAATTCACTTAATGTTTTATTGTAGACATCATAATGATAAATATTTTCTCCATATATACTTTGTAATGAAAAGGTGGGACTAGTGACAACTTCTTTGATTCCTAAACTGTCAATATAGTTCTTAACTAAAGTAGTTTTACCACTTGCCAAATCTCCTCTAAGTAAAACAACTATGTCTCTATTATTTATTTCTGATTTTAATACTTGAATAAATTGTTTTATTTCTGTAATATTTAAAATCATCTTTTAATGTTGTAAATGTATAAGCTGATTACTTATTTTTACTATCTCTTCAAGTTTTTTTATAGCAGTACCATTTTCAATAACTTTTTTAGCAAGAACTATACCCTCTTCTGTTGAGTTTACTTTGCCATCTACAAGTAATGCTACAGCTGTATTTAAAAGTACAATATCTCTTTTTGCACCCATAATAGTACCATCTATGATACCTTTAGTAATAAGTGCATTTTCTTTTGCCGTTCCACCTTCTATTTCAGATTTTGGCGAAAGATCAAATCCGTATTCTCTAGGGTCTAAAATAAACTCATTAAAACTACCACGTTCTACAAAAGCACAATGGGTTACATCACTTATACTAATTTCATCCATTCCATCTTCACTGCTTACTACCATAGCTCTTTTTGTATTTAATTGCGTTAATGCATCTGCAATTTTTGGTACATAGGTTTTATCAAAAACACCAATAAGTTGTTTATGCACAGATGCTGGATTTGAAAGTGGTCCTAAAATATTAAAAATAGTACGGTGTTCTATAGATTTACGTACAGGCATAATATGTTTCATAGCAGGATGATGATTGATAGCAAACATGAAAACAAATCCTGTTTGTTGTAACATCTCCAGTTGTTTTTGAATCGTTAAAGTAAGATTTACCCCTAACTCTTCAAGCATATCCGCACTTCCGCTATTACTTGTGATACTTCTATTTCCATGTTTTGCCACTTTACAACCACATGCAGATAATAAAATAGAGACAGTAGTTGAGATATTAAAACTATTACTTTTATCTCCTCCTGTTCCACAATTATCCAAAAGTTGCTCTTGAAGAGATTGTTCTACATTCAAATGAAGCATATGTTCTCGCATAGCTATTGCTGCTGCTGCTATTTCATCTGCTGTTTCACCTCTATTGTAAAGTTTTACAAGATATTCTTTCATCTCATCATCACTTAATCGATTCTCAAATATATCATCAAATTTTAATCTAGCTTTACTAAACATCTTTGCACCTTTTATAATTTTGTGACATAGTCACTCTGATTTGATTTTGGAGTGGATTTTGTTTTAGGTATCTGAAGCACTTTAAATCGATCTGAATACTCAAGGTATTTTATTTCGATAATATCATCAATCTTCACTTCTTTTGCTTTTTTTACAGATAAGCCGTTTATAAAAACGACTTTATGTGCTAACATATCTTCTGCAACTGCTCTTCTTTTTGTAATATTTACTGCATTTAAAAATTTATCTATTCTCATACGTATCATTATATCTGATTTTGTTTAAGAGATTATTCTTTTAGTAGATTTCTATACAATTCTCTATATTCTGTATCGTTTTCATCTCTTGCTTTCATAGCTGTTCTTGGATGTTCGTTTAATTGACCTGTTAACATATATGGAATTGAGTATCCCCAATCAAGCTCTTTTTCTAATGGAACTATAAACTCTTCGATGAATTTTAATACTGGCATCATTTTATATTTTGGATTTTTTAAGAATCCAATTAAAAGTTCCATAGGACAGTTTCCAGCACCACGTCCTAGTCCAGAGATAGTAACATCTAAGTAACTTGTACCATACGTCATAGCTTCGATTGTATTTGCGTATGCTAATTGCATATTGTTATGGGCATGAATACCAATCTTTTTACCTGACGATTCTGCGACTTTTAAATACTTTTCAGTTAGTCTATTGATTTGTTCTGGGTAAAAAGATCCAAAACTATCTGCTATATAAATAACATCAACAGGAGTTTTACTTAAAGCATTTAATACTTCATCTAACTCATCATCAAATGATTTTGAAATAGCCATAATATTTACCGTTGTTTCATATCCTTTTGCATGAGCCTCATTGATAAGTTCAATAGCTGCTGGGATTTGGTGTATATATGTAGCAATTCTTACCATATCTACAACTGATTCACTTTTAGGAAGAAGTTCAGAAGCCACAGTTCTACCGATATCAGACATAACTGCGATTTTAAGATTTGTATCATTATCTCCAACAATACTTCTAATATCTTCCTCTTTACAAAAGTTCCATTTACCAAAATCTTCTGGGCTTTGAAGTGTTGGGGAATTGTTTTTTCCTATCTCCATATAATCCACACCAGCTTCTACACATGTATCATAATGTGCTTTTACAAACTCATCTGTAAAATGAAAATCGTTTACTAATCCACCATCTCTTATAGTACAGTCAAAAACTTTTATATCTTCTCTTACTGTTAATATTGAACCTTTTTTCTCAATCATAGTTATCTCTCATCTTTGTATTTAAATAATTTTTAATATAATATCTTAATGAAACTCAATAAATCTTTAATAATTGGATAGAATTTAAAAATTATGTTTATTTAATAGGATTATGATATATTTTTGTTTTATAATCTCTACTTGAATTTCACTTTGTATTAGAGTATGACAAAAACATCATCTACGTGTATATTTGTCTTAATACAACAATTTTATCCATTTTTATATGGTTATTAAATATAGGTTCATAAAATATAAAGGAATAATTAAAATGAATTTTACAAATGGTAGTCTATATCCAGTAACGTTAAACGGTAGTGATGTTTTTTTAAAACGAAAGGAGATAAAAAAATATTTTCACGATACTTATGATACTTTTGAAAAGATATTTGAAGTCTTAAAAGATGATGCTGTTTTTTATCAACAATCAGAGATCACACGACACCCTATGATTTTTTATTTTGGACACACTGCTACATTTTTTATAAATAAATTAATAAATATGAGAATTATCGAAAACAGAATCAATCAAGATTTTGAATCAATATTTGCAATTGGTGTAGATGAGATGACATGGGATGATACAGACTCCCAAAACTACTCATGGCCAAAAGTAAGTGAAGTACGAGAGTATAGAGATAAAGTTCGTAAACTAGTAGATGAACTTATCGATACATTACCATTAACACTTCCTATTACTAAAGACAGCGCTATGTGGATTATATTGATGGGCTGTGAGCATGAAAGAATACATATAGAAACATCTTTAGTACTTCATAGACAAATGCCTTTAGAGTTTATTACAGATGACCAGTATTTTAATGTACTTGAAAGTAAAAATAATGAGATTCAAAATGAGATGATAGAAGTACCAGCAACTCATATAAAACTAGGTGTAGATGATACACACCATTTTTACTCATGGGACAATGAATATGGACACTATGAAGAAAATGTAAAATCATTTCAAGCATCAAAATATCTTGTATCAAATAAAGAGTTTTTGGAGTTTGTACAAGCTGATGGATACAATATGGAAAAATACTGGAATGATGAAGGTAAAAAGTTTTTAGAACTTACAAATGCAAAACACCCTCCATTTTGGGTAAAAGATGGTGAGAGTTATAAATATAGAACCTTAACAAAAGTTATCGATATGCCATTAAATTTTCCAGCAGATGTAAATGCCTTAGAAGCTCAAGCTTTCTGTAACTATAAAAGCCAAAAAGATGGTGTAACATACTCTTTACCTAGTGAAGTAGAATACAAAGCACTATGTAAACATGTAAATCTAGATGATTTATTAAACTTCTCCACACAAAATGCAAATCAAAATCTTATTAACTTTAGTGCTTGTGATGTAGATACACACGAGTTTAGTGGTTTTTACGATGTAGTTGGAAACGTTTGGCAGTGGAGTCGTACACCAATATTTGGGTTTGAAGGGTTTGAACCGCATGTTGCGTATGATGATTTTTCTACACCTACTTTTGATGATAAACACGCATTGATTTTAGGTTCATCGTGGGCAAGTAGTGGAAACCTAATCATGAATGATTCAAGATATGCATTTAGAAGACACTTTTTTCAAAATGCAGGATTTAGATATGTAATAACAAATAATGAGGATAAAAAAGAGATGGATATATATGAAAGCGATGCGTTAGTATCTCAGTACTGTGAGTTTCAATATGGAGATACACATTTTGGTGTAAATAACTTTGCAATTGAGTGTGCAAAAATAGCAGAAAAGTTTACTGTAAACACAACAAAAGCTTTAGATTTAGGGTGTGCGACAGGTCGTGCTACTTATGAATTAGCGAAAACATTTGATGAAGTAGAAGGGATAGATTTCTCTGTACGATTTGTACAAGTTGGTACAAAATTAAAAGAGGATGGAAATGTATCATTTCAAAGCCCAGATGAAGCAGAACTATTTGTCAGCAAAAAAGTAACGATAGAAGAGCTAGGATATGCAAATCTTAAAGATAAAGTTGCTTTTTGGCAAGGTGATGCGTGTAATTTAAAACCAAATTTCAACTCATACGATATGATTCTTGCAACAAATCTTATAGATAGACTTTATCAACCAAGACTATTTTTAGATACTATTGATGAAAGACTAAACGATGATGGTATTTTGATACTGACTTCTCCATATACTTGGCAAGAAAGCTCTACTAAAAAAGAGTTTTGGTTAGGTGGATATAAAGATGAAAATGGAAATGATGTAAAAACGTTAGATACTTTACAAGAGATTTTAAAAGACAAGTTTGAATTGATTCATACTCAAGATTTAGATTTTGTTATCAAAGAAACAAAAAGAAAATATCAGCATACTGTATCTGAAGTGAGTGTATGGAAGAAGAGATAATGTACGACTTTACGACATCATCACCACGAGAAAAAACAAATGCAGAGAAATATACTCTTCGTAAAAAACTATTTGGTACTGAGGATATCTTGCCTGTGTGGGTTGCTGATATGGATATCGATACCCCCTCTTTTGTACTAGATGATATTCAAAAAAGACTTACGCATCCTATCTTAGGATATGAAGAGGTTCCCTCTTCTGCTTTCCAGTCTCAAATAGATTGGATGAAAAATAATCATAATGTAGAGTTCGAACTCGATGATATGATATATTCTCATTCAGTGGTAGCTAGTATAAATGTAGCAATAGAAGCATTTACAAATGAAGGTGATAATATCATTGTAAATACTCCTGTGTATCCTCCATTTTTTCAAAGTATTAAAAGACACAATAGAGAAGTATTAGAGAATAAGTTAGTAATACAAGAGAATAGTAAATATGGTTTTGATTTTGAAGATTTAAAATCCAAAATCAATGAACGTACAAAAATGATACTTTTATGCTCTCCTCATAATCCAGTAGGACGTGTATGGAATAAGACAGAATTAACGGAACTTTTAGATATTTGTGTAAAAAATAATATTGTTGTTTTTTCGGACGAGATACATTCTGACTTAGTTTTTTCTCCAAATAAACATATCTCATTTTCTTCTTTAAACGAAAAAGCAAAAGATATTTGTATCACTGCTATTGGTGTAGGAAAAACATTTAATTTAGCTGGTGTGGCTATGAGTAGTGTAGCTATTTCAAATAAAAATTTAAAAGAGAAGTTTTTGCAAACATACGAAAAACATCATTTTGGCCAAGGTTCAATTTTATCTCATGTAGCATTTCAAAGTGCCTACACAAATGGAAAAGAATGGCTAGAAAAGTTAAAAGTTCATCTTTATAAAAACTACGAGATGTTAGAAAAACTGTGTGAAAAATACCCAGATAAATTAAAACTTACTCCAACAGAAGCTACCTATTTAGCATGGATAGATTGTAGGAGTATGAATCTTAGTGATAAAAAATTAAGAGATTTTTTTGTAAAAGAGGCAAAATTAGGACTCAATCCTGGACTAGGATTTGGTTCTAATGGCTCTGGATTTATGAGACTTAATTTTGCAGTTTCAACTGAAAAAATGGTAGAAGTTATACATAGAATAGATACTGCATTTAAGATACAAGGAGAAAAGGATGTTAAGTAAAATTATAGATAATGATACATTAGATAAGCTATACGAAAATGAAGAGTTTTGTACGCAACTTGGAAAAGTTGTTTTGTCTTTTAGTAAACTATCAGAACAGTTATTAGTACTTATTAAAAATGAAAAGATAGAAACAAATACGCAAAAACCTCCTATGGTGATGCTCATAAAATATATAGAAAAAAAAGAGTTTTTTCCTAATATAGTACCAGTTTTAGAAAAAATGGATGAAGCTAATATAGATCAACTTTTACAGAGCGTACTTAAAAAGAGTTTTTTAGATGATAGTTCTGGGGATTTTTTAAAAGTAATGATAGAATTGGAAAAGAAAATAAAGTTAATTTATACTTTAATAAAAGAACATAATACTATTACCTTATAAATATATTAGTAATTCTATTTACTCTACTTTGAAAGTGTATATCTAGTAACTTTTAGATATAATCGCGTATTAAAGAGAATAGATATTTTATACTAGGAAATAGTAAACACAATGGCACTAATAGATTTACAAAAAATAAACAAACAATACGATATAAAAGTGATACTTAAAGATGTAAGCTTTACGCTTCAAGAGAAGCAAAGAGTAGCAGTCATTGGTCAAAATGGTCAAGGTAAGTCTACTTTTATGAAAATAATCACAAAAGATGTAGAACCAGATAGTGGTGAAATTGCTATTGATAAATCGATTAAAATTGAGATGTTAGATCAGCAACCTAAATTCAAATCAGGACTTACTGTAAGAGATGCTATCGAAGAGCAACTCATAGAGTTAAAACATGCTCAAAGAGAATATGATAGAATTTCAGCACTTTTAGCAACTGATTATGAAAATGAAGAGCTTATCAAGCAACAGTCTCATTTTATGACATATTTAGATCATCATAATGCATGGGATTTGGATAACAAAATTCAAAGAGTTCTTCATGAGTTCGATTTAAAACATTACGAATATAAAGATGTAAACCTTTTAAGTGGTGGAGAGCAAAGAAGAGTAGGACTTGCTGGATTGATTTTAAAAAAACCAGATATTTTACTTTTAGATGAGCCTACAAACCACCTTGATGTATATATGGTAGAGTTCTTAGAAACTATACTTTTAAAAGAAAACTTCACCCTACTTTTTATCTCACATGATAGATACTTTTTAGATAATGTTGCTACAAATATCATAGAGATAGAAGATGGATCACTTACTAAATATAGAGGTGGATATAAAGATTATTTACTTCAAAAAGAACAAAACCTTTTGCATCTTCAAAAAGAGCATGAAAATTTAGTAAGTAAACTAAGAGATGAAGCGCATTGGATGCAACATGGTGTAACAGCAAGAAGAAAAAGAAATGTTTTACGAAAAGACAACTACTTTGCCTTAAAAGAAAAAGTAAAATCAAACCCAGCAAAAATCAATAAAATGAAACTAGATATTGAAAGAGAACAAAAATCTTTTAATGATGGTGATACAAAAAATAAGAAAAAAATGCTTTTTGAATTAGATAATGTGTATCTAACTTTAGGAAATAAACCTTTAATTAAAGATTTCACTGCTCGTATTTTACAAAAAGACACTATTGCAATAGTTGGTCCAAATGGTAGTGGAAAATCAACTATCTTAAAAGTATTTCTTGAACGTCTAAAAATAGATAAGGGAAGCTTTAAAAAAGGTGAGTTTAAAGTAGGATACTTTGATCAGCATAGAGAGATGCTTGATGAAAACCAAACTATCATGCACCAATTTTGTCCAGGTGGAGGAGATCGAGTTGAGCTTAATGATGGTAGAAATATGCATGTTTATGGATACTTAAAAAACTTTTTATTTCCAAAAGAATACTTAGAAAAAAAAGTTGGTGTATTAAGTGGTGGTGAAAAAAATAGAATAGCACTTGCCCTGCTCTTTACTAAAAAGTTTGATGTTTTAATTATGGATGAGCCTACGAATGATTTAGATATTCCTACTATTAATATCTTAGAAAAATATTTGATGCATTTTCAAGGGGCTTTGATTTTTGTAAGTCACGATAGATACTTTGTAGATAAAATTGCTAAAAAACTCTATATTTTTAAAGGTGATGGTCTTTTAGAAGAAAGCTACCAAAAATATAGTGAGTACTTAGAAGATGAAAAAGATGCAAAATTTGTAGAAGAAACAGAAAAGCAAAATGCAATTGTATCTGCTAAACCTATAGAAGTAAAAGAGGTAGTTAAAGAAAAAGTAAAAACAAAATTGACTTTTAATGATAAAAGAGATTATGAAAGTTTACCTAAAGAGATTGAAGAGTTAGAGTTAAAAATAGAAGAGTTAAATGAGTGTATTATGAGTCCTAAATGCTATGAAGAGAAAGGTTTAGTTGCAGTGAGTGAAGAGTTAAATAATACAAATACAATATATGAAGAAAAAGTTGAAAGATTTTTAGAACTAGAAGAATTAATGGAGAGTTTTTAATTATGAATAAAATATTTGATTATACAGAAGTAAGTGATGACTGTATAAAATGTGGAAAATGTAAAACAAATTGTACGATTTTTAATGTAAATCAAGATGAGGCTACAAGTCCTAGAGGATTTATAGATCTGCTAGGTGCTTATAAAAGAGGTGAACTAGAATTAGACCACACTGCTAAAGAGATTTTTGAGAGTTGTTTTTTATGTACGAACTGTGTAGAAGCCTGCCCAAATGATTTACCAACAGATATGATAATCGAACAAGTACGTTCGGAAATTGCAAAAAAATATGGAATTGCTTGGTATAAAAGAGTATTCTTTTATCTTTTAAGACACAGAAAAGTGATGGATTTAATGGCAAAACTTGGTTGGGTGTTTCAAACATGTGGTTTAAAGATTGAAGCAAAAAATCAAGGTGCAAAATCACGATTTCAATTTCCTATTGAGATGATAAAAGATAGAACTTTACCTTATGCTGATAGAAAATCATTTTTAAACTCTTATCCAGAGCAAATAAAAAACTCTAAAACCGAAGAGAAAAAACAAAAAGTTGCTATTTTTATTGGATGTATGGGGAACTACGCCTATACAAATATCGGGAAAAGTTTATTAAAAATTTTGGAAAAATTAGAAATTGATGTAATGATTCCCAAAAAACAATTATGTTGTAGTGCTCCTGCATATTTTACAGGTGACTTTGATACTGTTGATCATCTTGCAAAAAAAAACATAGAATACTTTGAAACTTTTATAGATGAAGTTGACTCTATTATTATTCCAGAAGCTACGTGTAGTGCAATGATCAATATTGATTGGTCTCATTATTTCCATGATCAGCCTGAGTGGAGAGCAAGAGCAGATAAATTAGCTCCAAAAGTTTTAATGGCTACAAAATGGCTAGAAGATAGCACAGAACTAGCAGATTTATTACAATCTCAAGGTAAAAAAATGAATGATATAGTTACTTATCATGATCCTTGTCATGCAAAAAAAATGCAAGGTGTTTCAAAAGAACCTAGAAAATTAATCGAACAAAATTATGAAATAGATGAGATGTCAGATTCAAACGAATGTTGTGGGTTTGGTGGTGTAACTATGCAAAGTGAAAAATATCATTTAGCAAAAGCAGTTGGTGTAAAAAAAGCAGCGATGATTAATAAAACAAAAGCAAATGTAGTAAGTGCAGAGTGTAGTGCTTGTCGTATGCAAATCACTGATAGTTTAGGGAGAACCGAAACAGAAGTAGTATTTAAAAATCCTATTGAACTTATAGCTGATGCTTTAAACTAAAAAAGGATAAAGATGGAAACATGGAATAATATCTATAGTAGTTTTAATCCAGTAGCTTTTAATATCTTTGGAGCTAGTGTACATTGGTACGGTATTATGTATGCTATTGCATTTTTAAGTGCTATTTCCATTGCTCATTGGATTATAAAAAAAGATAATCTTGATATCTCCAAAGATGCACTAGATGGGTATATTTGGTGGGCAGAAATTGGTGTAATTTTAGGTGCGCGTTTGGGATATATATTATTTTATGATCCAAATACTACATATTATTTAAGTCATCCATGGCAAATATTTAATCCTTTTGCTGATGATGGATCTTTTGTAGGGATTTCAGGTATGAGTTATCATGGAGCGTTAGCTGGTTTTATTATATCATCTTTTTTATGGTGTAAGAAAAATAAGATTAGTTTTTGGTTTATGTCTGATATCGCAGCACTTGCTGTTCCCTTAGCATATATTTTCGGTAGAATTGGTAACTTTATAAATCAAGAATTAGTAGGTCGTACTACTGATGTGTCGTGGGGAATTTATGTAGATGGAGTTTTACGTCACCCTTCTGCTTTATATGAAGCATTTCTTGAAGGTTTTGTTGTTTTTATAATTTTATATTTTATACGAACTAAAAAACAATTTGATGGTCAATTAGGTCTTTTATATATAGGTTTATACTCTATTATGAGAATTGTTGCAGAAGTATTTAGAGAACCAGATGTTCAATTAGGGTTTTTACTTGATACAAACTGGTTAACTATGGGAATGATAATTTCTGGAATTTTTACAGCTCTTTGCTCTATACTTTATGTAATAGTTTATAAAAAACATAAAGCTAAAATAGATTAAGCCAAAGGGTCTTTTATATAACCCATTTTAATGGCTTCATCTTCTATTTTATTTTTTAGAAGATCAAGTCTCCATTTATGACGAGCTGCAAAGTCAGCTATCTCTTGTTCTCTCTCTTCTTTACTACAAAATACATATATTCTTTTTAAAAACAACTTTGGTATCTGAATAGCAATCAATTGAAAATAATTTTCTTTACAATTTCTTGAGCAAAATGCTTTACTCATAGCAATCTTTTTTTTACAAAAAGGGCAATGCGACATAGTTACGTTCTCCTTTTATTTTTTTATTGGAACTAATTTATAAAAATTGGCATTAGTTACATCTTGCATATATTTCGGATCAGTTTCATGGAGTGCTATTATTTGAATCTCTTGACCATATAATAACCAACCTTGTTCATTATCCTCTAAAACACCTAAAGAAAACATCTCTACTATTTCATCTTTTGATACTATTTGCTCTTCCATTTTATTATCCATTCTCTATTTTATCATATCTATTTGGTAACCTGAAGATGAGTTATTTCTAATGATTTCATAATAAGTTTTTTTTCTAATTTTATTTACAACATTTCTCATTGTAAAAATACTCATTTTCTTTTCTTTCCAAACTTTTTCTTTAATCTCATCATAACTAATGATTTTATTATGATTATCTAATAATAATTTTAATAAATCAAATTCAAATCGTGTAAAAGGAACTGCCCCATTATCATCATAAAATCTTTCTCGATAAGCATCATAATAAAGTCCATTATTTAAACAAGTTTTATCTACCCTTTTAGATTGATTCAGTGCCATAATCATAGATAATCTTAAATCATTATATTCCACAGGATTAGACAACATAGAGTAGGCTCCATAGTTTATACAGTCAACTAAGTCCTGCTCATTTGTATCTGTCACTAACACTATTTTAGGTAGCATAGGTTTTAATATTTTCATCTCTTGCAATATTTCTAATGCATTTTGAATCTCATAATCAATTAGAAGAATATCATATGGTTTTGATTCATTTTTAAGTGATTCAATACTATCTAAAAATAATAAGTTTTTTGCATCATTAAATTTATCTTTAATCTCTGCAATTAAATTCTTATTATCTGTAATACACAGTACTGTCATATTAGTGAATTTTCTTATTTTTTTAATCATGTTGTTTCGTATACCTGTTTTTATATTTTATAATTGTATCTAAAATAATTATTTATGTCAAAGATACTTATAATACGAATATTATCTAAAGAATATATGGAAAAACTTAAATAATTATTTTAAATTTGCCCAGTTATCTCCAATTGATAAACTGACCTTTAATGGTACTTCCAATTTGAAAATACTTTCCATAATATATGTTAATTTTTCACATATCATATCTATTTTTTCCTCTTTTACCTCAAAGATTAATTCATCATGAATTTGCAATAACATTTTAACATCTTCATTATTTTTATATTTCATATCTATTTTAATCATGGCAAGTTTGATTAAATCTGAAGCACTTCCTTGAAAAACTGTATTTACTGATTCTCTTTCATATGTTGCTTTCATCATACCCGTTGCATTTTCAAAATCAAATCTTCGTTTTCTCCCTGAAAGTGTTTTGACATAACCATTTTCCATCGCATCGTCTTGGATTGATTTCATAAAGTTTTTTACTGTAGAAAAACTTTCAAAATAGCTATCTATATATTGTTTTGCTTCTTTTGCAGGAATACCTAACTGTTCCCCTAGTTTTCTACTACCCATACCATATAATAAACCAAAGTTAATTGACTTTGCTATATTTCTTTTGTTTGGAGCTTCACTTTCACCAAAAATTTTGATTGCTGTTTGTAAATGGATATCTTTATCTTCTCTAAAGGCTTCTAGTAGTGCAGGATCTTTACTATAGTGTGCAAGTAATCGTAACTCAATTTGAGAATAATCAATACCTACTAGCTTATATCCAGTTTTAGCAACAAAACCTTCTCTAATAGCTCGCCCTGCTTCAGATCTTACTGGTATATTTTGCAAGTTTGGATTTTTACTACTTAATCTTCCCGTTGCTGTTCCTGTTTGTAAAAATGAAGTAAATATTTTATTCTCATCATTTTGTTTTCCTAATTCTAATAAGGGTTCTATATAAGTAGAGTGTAGTTTAAAAGCTTCTCTATATTCTAAAATCTTAGGAACTATCTCATGTTCATCTTTTATTTTTAAAAGTACTGATTCATTTGTACTG